>Ga0209535_1000623_pt1 | contig 24867 bp, 48 predicted proteins | sample LinPmetageLP28_FD_184041 | JGI IMG/M metagenome (GOLD analysis project Ga0209535, IMG submission 184041) | Marine viral communities from the Pacific Ocean - LP-28 (SPAdes) (version 2) | ecosystem: Environmental > Aquatic > Marine > Oceanic | place: Pacific Ocean | collected 2009-08-22
TACAGTAAATGGACCAGTTACGTTGGCATTCTCTGTGGCTAGTATAGTGATGTTAGATGTAAGTGATTGTGCGTTGGTACGAAACAAGCCACCGCCCTTGAAGTTACCCTTGTTCTCAGCGGCAGGAGTAATGGTGCCAGCTTGAGGTGCAAGGTAATTAACGAAGATATTGCCTGTGCCACTAGAAGGTGCGGCAGTAAAGGTAAGAGTAGTTCCATCAGGAATAGTGTAAGCTGCAGTATCCTGCACAACACCATCAACCGATACAAGTACATCTTGTACAGAAGAGACTGTGGTGGTTAGTGTGAATGTTGTTGCACTACCTGTGCCGTTGAACCGTTGTACAGCCTTAACCGCTTGGTAAGAACCGGGAACCTTTTGACCAATATATGGCATCTACCGCCCCTTATGAACTAATTGTGTCTACAACAGAAATCCAAACGTCACATGCTGACGCAGTGTCTGCGTATGCTTTTAGGATGTCACCGCTTTGAAGAACTACCTTCGCACCGCCATCTAGTACCTGAAGAGCAGAGCCAACAGGAACAGGGGCATCTTTTAAAATATAATAGAAGGGAGTGTTATCAGCATCTGTAACTAGAAAAGTCACAAGGATTTGAGAAGTCCCTTTGTTCGCGGCGTTGATACCAATCAATGCGTCATCTGAGTTAGATGTCCACAATGTAGTAGCCCCTGCGGGTGTCTGTGTGTTCGAGATGCTTGAAGCTGCAACTCTTTCAAAATCCTGTGCCATATCTTCTTCCTATCTATAACGCAATCGCCATCGCCACTGCGAAGCCCGCAGTCGCACCTGTAGATGGTAAGTTAGTTAATTGTGAACCGTCTACTCCGGGCAGTCTTGCGGAACCGTCTAGCTGCACTGCATTGTTAGCCGAAGTACCCGCTGTTAATACTGCGGCGGAACCTAGCCCCAAAGAGGTTCGAGCGGTAGCGCCGGACTCTGCTACAAAATTGGAGCCATTACCTACGATAATATTTCCATCAGTTACCGCCAAGCCAGCCACATCTTGTAGTTGCTGGTCTAAACGAGCATTAGCAACTGTACCGGAAGACAGGTTACTTGCATTCAAAGCAGTTAGGTTACTTGCGTTAGCGGCGACTATGTTTCCACTGGCATCTAAAAACGTCATCTTCTCCGCTGGTAAAGTAACAAACAAAGTTTTAGTGCCGGAGCCCCAACTTACAGCGCTGTCACTATTGCTGGACTGGAGAATAGTAGTACGGGCCAAGGTCGTACCACTGGAAGTGTAAGTCCCAATACCTGTCTCAAAGTCCGAACCGTCTGTGCAAGTATAGTAGGTAGTATTGCCATTACCTACTTGACCAAAGGTTTCAAAACCAGTCACCGCTCCAGCAAGCGTATAGGTGCCTGTGCCGGTAGTAGTAGAGGTTTCTTTTACACGGTCTTTAAGAGCCAGCGCCATTACTTCAACTCAATAGATAAGTTACCTGCGTTGATACGGAAGATGTCACCTGTAGCAATTGCCTTACTAGCGTCAAGTGCGCCAATAAAAAGAATGTTGCCGCTTGATGAAGCGTCCGCAATAAATGCATGTGTAATTGTATTGTTTGTACCACCAGATGCAGGGTACTCAATGTTAGCTGAGTTAGTTGCTGTCTGAGCGTCTGTGCTAACTGCGGGGACAGTCCATGCGGCGGCGGCAACCTGCTGTCGAGCATAGTTACCAAAAGTTGCTTCGGTTAAAGCGCCTGTTTCTGCGTTTGAAACAGCCGTTGCCAGTCCAACATAGATGCTGTTGCCCGGTGTTGCGAAGCTGTCTGCATTATTCTTAAAGAGGAACTGCAAAATTGCATGCTCCAGATAGTTTGTTGCTGCGTTACTTGTTGCCATAATTTAACTCCTAAGTCCTTGGCCTGGATGGTAGTCCTTGTCTGTATGCGTCTGAGTTTTCTCTGGACTCTGCCAAGTCCTTCAATCGCTGTATTTCCTGCGCGAACCGTTGCTCGTACAACTGCATCATATCTTGTTCGCCCTTCATGTAAGTATACGCTTCTACAAGCGAACCGTAAAGAAGAGCGTTCGGGGCATTCTCGCTCAACCATGTTGTACCACTATCAGCGCCGGCTGTTATGCTGGCGGGGCGATAGTAATAATGAAGTTCAGTTGTAAGTGCCGCGTCAGGGGTAGGCGATAATATAAAATTATCTACATCGAATACACCATAATATTTTGGTGTGCCTGTAGCACCAACAGCCATAGTATACTGCTGAACAAAGTTCACATCTTTTTGGAGCAAGAAGTCTTGTTTCCCTGCTGTTGTGATCTGCAAAGAAAAGGAGGCTAAGTAATCACCGGGAACTGAAAGGTAAGGGTCATTCTGAGATAAAGTGGCAGTTGCATTTTTGCGGAACAGTTCAAGATCCACAAGTGTGAAGATACGATCCTCACAACCACGGACGAACACCGGAAGGTTAGTCACGAAAGATGCTTCTGTGTTTTCCGCAAAATCCTGTATAGCTGTCTTTAGCTGTGTGTAAGTGAAGCTCATTTAATTCTCCAACGTGACGGGACCAGCGGTCGCATGGTTACCGCCGCCTCGTGTGTTACCGGAGGTTGCTGTTCCACTTGATGCCGTGAAAGTATATGTGTCCGTATCCACAACAGTAATTGAGTAACCTGATGCATTTTCCAATACCCCTTGTGTAAACCCGTCAAACGAGATTGCCTTGCGGAATCTTACAGTATCTGAGGAGCTACGTCCATGTGAAGGCTCAATAACAGTAATCACTGCAGTGCCAGCATTGCCTGATACAAAAGGTTTTGGAGGAAGTAACTGTTGTGTGGGTACTTCGGTGCGTTGGTCAGGTCTTGGTTCGTGCAAAGCCTGTGGGTCAGGTCCTGGGCGAATTGGCTCTAACTGTGGGTGTTTTGCTTCATACTCATCAGGGCCAACTTTTGCACCGCTCCACTCTGTCAGCATATCTGCTAGACGATATCGGAAGCCGGAGCGGTCTGAATATCCCCAAGCCTGTTTACCTGATGCGTACCTCGCCATTAGTTCACCCGAAGATACGAAACACTAGGCTGCAACTTGAGTGGCACCCTGTCTTCGTCCTCATCAGCAGCACGTTGGAACTCTTCTTCATACATGCTCTTCAACATTTGAACCCGCTCTGGAGCTCTTTTGAGCGCAAGGTAGTAAGCCAAGCCTGCTACCATACAAGGTAGAAACCGGAACGGAGCGTCTGCGGTGTTTGCTAATGTGTCTACATCTTCGATGCGTTGTACAAAGTAGTACACTAAAGTATCAGTAGAACTGTCAGGAGTAGCCCACAAAGTAATCTGCGGGTTTATCTGCCGGTTATAATAGTATTGGCTAGGGCGTCCCTGAGTTGTTTTGTTTGGCAGGGTTAAGTATTCACCACGAGACATGCGACTCAACTCATAGTCTACACCACTTCTTCTAATAACAACCTCAAGAAGGTCTGTGTAGTCAGATGTAAATGTATAAGTAGCTGTACCAGCAGTCAGTGCCTGAGTCCCCTGCTTTACAGTCCACAAGTTCAAACCACGGTTTGCCCAGTCAGCGAACATAAGATTCATAGAACGACGAGCAGTCTTAGCATCGTAACCAGTACGAAGCTCAAGGCCACATCTTTCGTATGCCTCTTCAATTATCTCAGCGACATCTAAGTCAAAGTCTCTTGAACCTGAAGTTGCCATGGTTTATCCACGCATCTTCTTGTGAGTTCCGCCATGTGCTTTCTTAGTCATGCCGCCGCGCATCTTCTTCACAGCTTTGCCTTTTTTTGCCATGACTGGTTTCATCATGCTACCACCGCCGCGCATCTTCTTAGCCGCACCACCACGCATCATTCTCATAGGTTTCTTTTTCATTCCGGGCATCTTGTTGTCTCCTTGCCGAACGCTCGGCTATTAAGTGATCAAAGTCTTCTTCTTCGTAGTTGTCGTAATAACCTTGTTTTAAGAGATTATTACTTGCGTCGTCTAAATCAGACAGACGCTGTATGAACACCATTGTCACATCTGTTTGAAAAGATAACAACCAAATGTCCATTTTTTTAAACGCAAACCATCTATTGAGAGCCATGCAAACATCTTCAAGTTCTGTGTACTCACAAAATAATTCTTGTTGCGCTATTATAACAACACGATAAGTGTCATTAAACTTGTCTATCTCCTCGTTAAGAGCTTCCCAAAAATCCTCGCTAACTTCTACAACATTAACTTGATTCTTAAACCATGCCTTCTTTGCGTAAGGACAAGGCCACAGGTTGTTCAAATTCGGATCTGCAACACTAAGCTCTTTTAAAATCCATGTCTCAAGGGCTTCATGTATGTCAGACATCTTTATCTCTTAGGCATGTCCAAAGCGCCTGCCATTTGTTTGCGAGGAGAACACATTGCTCCGCCGTCTTTCATCTTCTTAATTGTTCCGCCATTCTTTTTAAAGCCCATCTTATTACGAACCTTGGTAGGAAGTTTTCCAAGACCTGGGTTTCCTGCTGGGATATCTTTCATTTCTTTTTCCTCTTCAATGATGCAACTCTTTTTGGCGCACCTGCCGGCTGACCAAGTTTTTTCTTCTGTGCTATTCTACTACGTTTTTCTGCCGCCGTCATCTCTTTGGAGGTTTTGGGAGTTTTACTGGAGACACGCTTAGAGGGGCGACAATATGGAGTACCCCGTTTTTCACCCTTGCGTCTGCCACACGGCTTCCCCGTGCGCTGGTCCGTCCACTTCTCTTTAAACCAGCGCTTAAGCGCCAAGCCCTTCTTTGTTTTCCTAACAGCCATATTGGTTTCCTCACTATAAAACTGCGTCCGCGACAAAAACAATAAGACCAAAGAATAAAATGACTATAGATACAGCCAGTGCCCAAGTAATTATATTCTCTATCTGCTGGGCCTTCTTTCTTCTCTCGGCTATTCGGGCCTTTCTAAGCTGACCCTGAATACGAATAATATCCTGCCAAGCACTAAAACCATATTGTCCTGTCACAAAATTTCTAAGCTCGTTTTCCATTTTCTCGGCTTTTTTCTTAACCGCATATGTCTCAAGAGCCTCTTCTTCTACACTGCCGAACCTTCGACCTTTAGCTTTATCGTGTCCTTCCTTGACACTCTGGATAGCACCCATCCATCTGCCTATGTCTCCTGACATAGACTCGATATCCTTGCCTATCTGAAACCCTTTTTGGATCGCTTTGTAGGCGGTACTTGCTATCGCTATCGCGCTTACAGGGTCCATTATTTCTCATCAGTAGATTTTTGTTGTTCTGTATTTATATGTTCCGCCTGCTGCTTTCTTGGTGGCACTGTTACCCCAGTTGGCTGCTCCGACTTTTCTACACTTTGCGATGGCCCCGCTTGCGTACGCCGACGGGAAGACCTTATAACGGCGTTTAACCTTGCTGTAACATGCATCTTTTTTTGTTCCACCTGACATTTGTTTACCTATCGATCCACGCGAGATTGTCATTACTATGTGTCCTTAAAAAATCTTGCCACAATGGGGTTAGCATTTGATGATTAGCCGCCACCTTTGCAGATATAACAGCAGTATCTGTTTTCAAATCAACAACAGTCACCGCTATCCAAGAGAGAAAAGCTAAAGAAGCTGTGCAAAAAATTACAATTATATGAGTTAACATTTCCATCTCCGTCGTGCCGCGCAAATACGCTTCTTGGGAGTCTTCTTACAACTAATGCCGTGCATTTTCATCTGACCAGCGGAACGAGAACAATAAGATTTCTTGCGCTTGCCGCCGCCCGGCTGCGGTGCTTTTAACTTTGAACCAGTGGCCTTGTTATATTTAGCTCGACCCTTGGCTGTAAGACCTGCGCCTTTGGAAGCGGGGAGTTTTTCTCCCCGCTTTACCGAAAGACTTACTGCCTTTTTCTTTCGTTTCACTGCCATTGGAACTATCCAAAGAAACCAGTTAGTGAGTCTACGTTGGTCAGTGTAACGTGGCACTCAGTCTCAAATATCATACCGTGGTCAGGTATGGTTATTTGATTGTCATCTGATGTATGAAACACCATTGACAACAATGTTGCGCCGCCAGAAGCATTTTTAAACACAACTGCTGGAGAACCACTGCTTGCAGTTTTTACATAAAAAGACTTCAGTCTAGTTCTGCCGCCAAGAAGTGTGCCTGTAGCGGTAACAGTTTTTGCTGTGATAGAAGCAGGCATATTGACCTCCTATTAAGCAAGGTTGTTGTTTTGCTGATACAGAATTGTAAAGCGAACCAAACCTGCGTTTGTTGCAGCAGAGGCCGTTACAGTCAAACGAATATCTGCTGTTCCAGTGTCCTGCCAAGCCAATGCAGCGCCAGCTTGTGTTGTGGGATACTTCCGACCAGCGTCTGTTCCAGATGCAAAGGTGTTCAGAATTGTGGCTGCGCCTCCTACAGTGTCGCCGACACTAAGGTTGGTTGCGCCACTTGCTGCTGTAATAATGTCAATTACGCAGTCAATAATCTGAGAGTTTGCGGGGATAACAACATCGGTGACTTGCGCGGCAAGTGCGCCACCAGAAAGGTCTGCTGAAAAAGTCTGAGCCATAACAACTTGACCAACATTTGAAATGTTTGAACCAAGAGTTGTGCCTGTTGTATTCTTAATGGTTCCGGCCTTAATTGGACCAGAGAAAGTAGTGTTCGCCATGAGTTACTCCTGTCGTGGCTAGTGTCAGCCACAGGGTGCGGCTGTCAGGGATAATAACAGTATACAATAAAAAAGGGCGGGTGAATACCCGCCCTTTAAAACTTGTGTTAACTTTACGCTGCGCCCGGTGAACCGAATACTGCGCGTGGGTCAGAGAAACCGAAGCTGTAACGCTCACGAGCTTTGAAACGCATGTTGCCAGTATCGAAATCTGGGTCCATGTTTGTTGACAAAGCCATACGCTCAAAGTGCTTGAAGCCATTTGGAGCGTCAGTCTTAATGAAGAATGCATCTGTGTCAGTCAGGTAGTCGTTGACCACATAACCTTCAGGAAGCATGCCCATTGACTTGAGTGCGTTCACATCGTTGTCTGCTGTTCCAACACGAAGGTTAGAAACAAGCAGGCGTTCTGCAACGAACTGAAGCTGACGAGGTACGATTAGCTTCATGCCTTTAAGAGCAATTACTAGACCGCGTTCATCTGTAAACCCTGCAATGTTGATTAGAGCGTCTTCAAGTGAAGTTTCGTTCAAATCTGCTGCAGTTGATGGTTCGTTAGCAAAAGTGCCACCGTTAGTTAGTGGGTGGTTAGTAGCACAGAGCGCCACACCGTCACCGCCTGCGAAGGCAGCAGCAGTAAAGGCGTTGTTCAGAATTGACGCTGCTTTTACCTGCTTTGTGTGAGCCATTGAACGAGCAAGTGCGCGAGTGTAGCGTGACGCTAGACGGTCGTACAAGTTGTCTTCAATTGCTTCTTCTGTGATTGAGAAGGCCATCGCCACTGTCTCGTGATTGTAGCGAGCAGTGTAAGCTTCTTGTGCATCATCAAATGATACACCAGTACCTTCCTGTTTAACAGGAGCGGCACCAAAGCCTGATAACATTACTTCTTCTTCAAACGCCCGGTCTGATGACTCGGAGTCGAAGATTTCAGCATGCTGACCTTCGTAACGATTGTATTCCATGCCAAAGAGGGCGTTGAGACCCGGCTCTAGTTCTTTGGCGAGTTGTGCGCGAGAAATAGCCATTATCTAACTCCCTATGAAATCGCTGCTTCAGAATCAGCCTGAAGCAATGCGTGGTTGTTAATCATTACAATCACAGGAAGACCGGCTGCTGCGTAATCTTCGTTGTCAACATCTGTCTGGATACCAACAATCTTCAAAGGAAGAGAGAGGTTTGAAGAGTCAAGTGTTGCAACGTCCATCTTTGCAGAAGAGTTACCTGTAGTTGTGCTACCTGAAGCGCCGCTATCGAGTTGTGTGTTCTCGAAGATTGCCGCACGAGCAGTTGCTATGTTTGTGAAAGTTGCGTCTGTCGCAATCACAAAACGCTGCATCGGGTTGTCATACACATGTCCGATAATATCGAAGTCTGTGTTTGCACCTGATCCAGGCCAGTAATTAGAAAAGACTTTCTTTCCTGTTTCTGATGAAACATATTCACATCCAGCAAACACACCAACAAAAGCTACAGTGTCTCCAGTTGCAGAGCCAATGGCGATTTCGCCACCGTTCACGCATTTAACCGGAGAACCCTGAAAGATCGCTGATGCATTACTAGCAATGAAATATGCATTAGTACCCTGAGTAGCAGGAGTGCTACCAGCGGTATTAATCGGCTTAAGGCCGAAGGCAACATTTGAGTTTGCCATTGCTTACTCCTTGTAAGTTATGGAGGCTATTCTTTGCCTCCGAATGATACACGACTTTTCCTATCGTTATGGATAGGCATTGAAGGATGTTGTTCCCTCATTAGGTTCTGATCAACGGCATCCATTTGTGTGCGGGTCTGCTCCCGGTAGTATTCAGTTCGTTCTTGGACCGTCTCTTCTGGGATTCGTGCAAGCATTAATCCACCTACACCAATAGTACCAGCATTTGTGCCTTCCTGAATAGTTGGATATTGTCCAGCTAAATCAGGATACTCATCTGCCCGTACAGGCTCCCAACCTTCCCGCAGTTTTGATGTCACATTCATTGAATCGTCTTCCCCCCGAATAGAGGTTCTTATCCAACGGTGCTTGAAGCCTGCGGGAGCTTCTGGTGCCTCCAACTTTGAAGGCGGTGCCCAAGACTTGCGTCTTGTGGACTTTGCACGAGTTTCTGAGTCCCGTGAGGCTCTTTTTGTAGAATCAGTCATGTCTTACTCCTTTACATATTTTGCGTATTCTTCAAGCGGAACATTCAGCCGCTTGGCGATTGCAATCTGCGAAGGGGTCAGCTTCACTGTTCTGCGCCCCTTTGGTGACTTCGACCGTGAGGCCGTGGACTCAGCAGAGGCGACTCTGGGACCAGTATCTTTGCGTGTCGCGTTCCCAAACTTTTGTGGAAACTCGCTACGCATACGATTGTCAAGCTCATTATAGTACTCATCGGACTGCGGGTCAAACCCTTCTTCCTCAATTAAAGTACGGTGAACTCCAAACGCCGCATAAGTCATGGTCTGGTCAGTGCCAAACCACTCATTTTTTGAAGCCCAGTCTTCTGCTTTTGGGTCGGGCTTCGCAGGAGCGGGTTGTTGAACAGGTTGTTGAGCCTGAACAGGTTCTTCTCTAACTTGCGCTCTTTTTTCCTGAGTGCGCTTTGCCTGCTCTAGTTGAGCTTGATCTAGCGCTAGCTTACTAAGATTCTTCTGAGCCTCAAACATAGCCTCAGAGTCACCTTCATCATAAGCTTTCTGATAAGATTGCTTTGCAGCCTCAATCTGAGAATCAACACGAGTGCCGAACTCCCCTACATAAGACTGGTCTAGCGCATCAAGCCGTGCTTTAAGCTCATCGTTCTGCTTCTTAACAGACTCAGCGAACTCAACTGCCGCCGCTCTCTGTGCTTCTTCATCACGATACTTCTTGGTAAGCTTGCTAATACGTTGCTGAACACCTTTGGAGTAAGCCTCAATTTCGTCTTCATTCTTTACTTCTACGGCTTCTTCCGTGACTTCATCTGTGTCAACGGTGTTATCAAGGGCCTCAAGTTCAATCTCTTGTCCCTCGTCTTCTGCTACTTCAACTTGTTTTTCTTCTGCGTCAGGTAACATCTTATGCTCCATACGTTTTGATATCGTCGGGATCAACGATTGTTGCAATGACTTCGTCATCATTGATGATTCTAACTTCGCCGCCTTCAATCTGGAACCGAGAGCCAGCGTATCTTCCGATACACACCCAATCACCCTCTTTACACCAAGCTTCGCCACCGAACTTATCGTTATCTTGGTAAGCCAAAGGACCTACCTTGAGCACATAAGCTACAACGGTTGCGCGAGATTCGCGTTCTCTGGATTCATCGGGTACATATATACCCCCATCAGTCTTTTCCTTGCCCATATAAGGCATGACAAGAACTCGCCATCCTGTGGGTTGTGGTACTCGTTCTGAAAGGGATTTTTCTTTTGCGGCTTCTTCAGCCTTTTCTTTAGCAGCGCGTTGCGCGAGGACGTATTCAGGTACTATCAGTGCCATCGATATACTTAGCCTTTTCGAGCAGGGCCTTCAATTCGTCAAGAGCATAGGTGACACCCTGTATTTCACCGACTCTTGCGCGGTAGTCTTCCATATTAGAAACACTACCACTGGTTATAGAAACACTAAGGTTCTCTATATGATTATGCAAGACTTTATTATATTTTGTTATAAGCTCGTATATATTCATTAAATAGCCCCATAGTCTAGTATTGGCCCTCCAGAAACCCATGCATTACACATGCGCATAGAGGCGCATTTAAATTTTAAGAACTGACAGTAACCAATGTCTCCGGCAGAAACAGAAGCATAAGGGTCAGAACCCTCAAAGCCAATGCCTTTTGCAATGCAGTCTTTCATCTTATCCGTCAGATTAAATGCAGCGCAGTTACCGCAACGACTTTCTTTTGCCGCCTCGATGTCTGTGTTAAAAGTATCCGCGATAGACTGCCAATAAGTATCGTTCTTTCCTGAGTCATCTAAACCGGGATTTAAAGGACCATAGCCATATTCATCTATAGCCGTCTGCCTGTTATCAAGGTTAAGGTCAATATCCTGCGTTGCTTCAGGACAGCCGCCCTCCATCTTATCAACAGGAGTACCGTCTTGAATTTCTTTTGCCGGGTCGATACCGTCAGGTATAATATTGATTTCTATTCTCATGTTATTGTATCCCCAGAAGAGAACGGTAAAAGTCTCCTTCTTCTTTTGTTAAGTTGTCATAACGAGAAGGACTGAAAGGAGTAATCTGATCTGCCGTAAAATCGCGTCCTCTGAGAATATCGTCAGCGGGGGCAGAAAGATTATTTATCACACCATCAACGTCGTTGTCCGTAAAGAAACTTCTTATTCCTTCTTTAGCTTGGTCAACGTAGCCAGCAGCTTGGTTATACATGTTCCCGACAGACTCTGGGCTAATACCAGTGGCAATCTCTGAGCTAGCACTTAACGCGCTTGGCGATACAGAACCCTCATCAAGAAAACCTTCTGGAGCGTATGTCGTTCTTGCAGCACGGCTTAAAGCACCGACAGGAAGACCAAGACCCATTCCTAGAATACCAGCCAAACTTTGACTGGTTGTAGCGGGTTGTATCTGCGCGACCCGTACGCCATCTCTTGTCTTCTCACCTTCGGCGCTACCGAAGGAACCAAAAGCCCTTTTAACAGCCATCTGTGGGTTATTATATCTGTTATAACGCAGGCTCTCAATACCAGCCATTTGATTCTGGTCAAGTAAGCCAGCGTAAGACACGTTTTCTGCGCCAAAAATTCTAGAGAAAAAACCATCTGGATAAGGATTGGTTATGTTTCCTTTGGAGTCACGAATAGCAGCGGTGTATGAATTACCGCCCTCGCCCTGAGAGCCCGTATCTGTTGACGGACCTCCGTAGCTTACTCGCCCTACGTTCTGGGAACCGCCAAATGCTTCGTCTTCATAGCTGTTCTGGGAACCGCCAAATGCTTCGTCTTCATAGCTCATCTATCTAATCTTTACTGGACGAGTTGAGCCCTGATACGCTCTGCCCATACCACGGACAGTTTCGCCGGAGGCGCAAGACATGTACTTGCCGTCTTTAGCTTCAATAACTTTCTCGTCATCACCACGGCGCTTCAGTCTATTGTTCTCTTTGTTCATAGGATGCTCTTTACCCATGAGGCTAGGATTTTTAAATATCGTGTCGATCTGATTGTCATCCATGCCCTGCTTGCGCATCTTGTTCCGCAAACGCGCCTTTGCTAAACCCTCTGCCGGCATTTCTGGAGACGGGGTGCTTCCACCATCTTTACGTTTTAAAACCATCTTTGTATCCTCTTGTGCAATGCGGTCTGCGCCTTCTCTGTTAAACCCTTTAAGAACACGGGCAACCGCTGGAGAAACATTCTCACGGCTTTCAGCCATAAGTGCTTTAGCTTCTTTATATGAAATACCTAAGTCATCCGCCATCTGCTGGATTCTTGGTCTGCCGCCTGCACCTGTACTCATAATAAAATCCTATTTCTCGTGGCCTAGCCATACAGCAAACGCGCCGGTCATGGCTCCTGTTACTACACTAACCAGTGCAGACTGTTCAATCGTTGGGCTAGGAAGGGTCATAAACCACTCCACTACCCGCCAAGCGGATATTGACATCATAATCATCATTATCCGGGGAAGTAACTTCCAAGCTAAAATTCTTTCCATTGCTGCGCTCATGGTTCTTCTTAGCCTGCTCTTCAGTTGTTAAATCTTCTTTGCACCACATTATTTTTTCTTAAACTTATCTACGCCTTTGAGTCCAAGCGCTGCTAGAATTGTAACATACAGGACGTTTTGATACCACTCTGGTAATTCATTCAATCTGTCAAAGCCGTTCTTAACCACATCTTCCATGCCGGGAATGAAAACTAAACATACTGGAATCAGTATAATAATTGTGACTATCTCGTCTTTCCAGCTATCCTTTGTGCCCTCCGCCATAATCAATTCCCACTTACTATCATGGGTAGCGGCAGTCTTCATTATCTCTGCTTTTGCTTCGGCTTCAGTCTGCCTAAGATGAGACTTCGCCTTTTGCTTGGATACCTGCCCCTCAACAAAAGATGATGCCAGACTTGCAATGGGACCAATAAGAGCTTGGAGCATATCGTTTCTTTCCTACTGTTCACGTTTCAAGTCGGCTTGTGTGTCAATCCGATAGACATTCACTAGGTTGCGGTCCTCCGCAACGTCACGCTGTAGAGCTTGGCGCTCTTGTGACATCTGATAAGACTGCATCAACTTAGCTTGGTCAATCTGGAAGTCCATTGCATCGTTCATGGCCTTACGCTGAATCTCTTGCGTATCGTTCTGCAGTTCCTGCTGGCGGATAGAAACAAGTGGGTCAGGTGTCTGCGGTGGAGTTAGAAGCGGAGCCAACTGTTCGGTCGTATCTGCAATCTGCTGGGCAACTGCGGCCTCAAGTGCGTCAGGATTAATCTGCGGTACAGGCTCACCAGGATTCTCCATCTGTGCCTGCTGCATAACCTTACTAAACATATCCTGAACCAAGTCACGGGCATGCATAGCTACATGCTCTTGAACATGAGAGTTCAGCATCATGAATGCCTGCGGGTTGGTAGCAGTCGATGGCTGCTGAAGCATAGCCGCATGAACACGAATGTGCGCCATGTGGTCCTGCTGTGGGAATGCCTGCAAGGGCTGGCCCATTAACAGCTTAGAGTTTTCCGTGCCGGGGTCCATTGGAGCCGGTGGCTGTGGCGGCGGTAAGATGCTGTCAATGTTCTTCACATCAATCGCATCGTACATCCGGCGGTAAGCCTCATACATATTGTGTAACTGCGGCGCGGCCTGTGCCAACTGAAGCTGTGTCTGAGCCAGTGACATACGCTGTGCCATTGAAAAGATTGATGGGTCGGAGACCGGGAGAACATCTACGCGCCCATCAAAGTCTTGCGCCATTACTTCTGGTGCAATATTAGGACCTATAGCATAAGGATATGGTACAGGATTATTCGAGAATATCTCGGCAAGCATTCTAAACTCTGACTTCTGAGCATAGTGTAGGCGCTTGTGGATACTGCTTATTACTTTCGAGCCTTGCTCGATGAGAGCCACTGTTGTACCGACCGGAGCGTTTGAATTAACGTCAGCGACCTTTGAGTCTGCCACCTGTGCAAATCTTCTGCCAGAATCAACAACAACTCCCAGAAGTTGGGCGAGGGTGCCTGATGGCTCTTTGTATGGAAGAGGAATAATGGCGTTACGAATATCCCCACCAGGAGCGTCAAGATCGCGGAACTCACCAGGATTAACAGGCTCATCATCATTGCGAATACGAACACCACGGGCCTTAAAACCACCCGGAAGATTAGACAAAGTTCCAGCATCAATAAGCTGGCGTAGTATAGATGTCGCTGCACGAGACAATCCCCCTATCATATGCAACAAGCCAAAGCCATAGAAGCCAAAGCCCGGTAAAAACTTATAGTGTGTGAAGAACTGACGCTTGCGTCGAAGCGGGTCCATCTCACGCCAGTTGCGAACTACCGATAAAACCTGTCCAGAAGCTTCGTCCATAGTGACGATATACGGAAGCTTAATACCTGTTTCTTCACCTTCCTCGTCCAAATCCTCAAATCCCTCAAGATCCAAGTCAATGTGCGTTTCGTATATAGTATACATGTCATCAGAGTAGCCCGGACGGATACCCTGTATCTCATCAGACTTGTCCCTAATTGTTGAATCCGACTCATCGTCATCAGATACAGATAGTTCAACATCTTTATACACTCCTCCTACTTGAAGTTTACGAACGTCATTCTCGCTCATGCGAACAACATGCGTGTAACGACTGGCAGTCTGCAAGTCCGTTGCAGAATAAGGAACAATCAAATCCTCTGCCGGCACAAACTTAGACACAGCGCGTCCCCGCATTGGGTCCATGTAAACCTTCTTGAATGTCGAGCCAGTAATCGGCAAATAGAACAACATCTGGTCAGTGTCAGAGTCGTACTCCTCCATAACCTCAGTAACCTGATAGTTCATAAAGTCCTTAACCCGCTGGGCTTGGTCTTCTACTTCCTTGGTCTGCTGTCCAATAATCTGTGTCTTAATAGGTCCACCCGGTGGCAGCATCTCTTTGTAAGCCTGCGCCTGAAACTGCGTAACAGCCTCGCTCAATAACGGATGGGTTACACCAGAAGCACCCATGAATGGCTCATTGCGCTCCTCATAATTAATCCCCAATAACGTAAGACCCTTGGAGATAGACTCCTCCCAATCATCACGGGAAGACTTATCATCATCAATCTTAGAACTTAGGTCCGAGGACAAAGAGCCAAGAATCGAGTCATCTAATACTTCAGCCAAGTTAGCATTGTGGTCGTAAACCTCGGCCTCAACCTCCATGCCCTCTTCCTCGCCTACCATCATAATGTTCGGTGGTAGCTGGTCCTCGGTACTAGGTACTTGGATTTCAGTCATAGCTTCTAGGTCCGTGGTCCCAGGACCTCCGGGGCCCATCGCCCCTTCAATCATTCCTGCTAAAGGCTTTGGTGCTAGTGCCATTATTTAAACATCCCTAAAATTGATTCCATGATTCCTGGTTCTGGTTTTTCTAAAACTGTAGGAGGCATGCCACGTTGTTTACGAACACCCTGTGCATATTTTTCTAAGTCTTTTACAATCGCAGGTGTGCGGGACGGAAGTTCTTTGTTTAATGCCTCTCGTCCTGATGTGCGATTTTCTAAAAAATCCATAGCGTTTTCTTCTCTTCTCATACTTATTGCGACATCAGGATTTGCTTTTTCTACCGCTCTGACACCAAGATGTGCAAGCTCATGCATTAAAGTGCTAAGATCCTCTTTTGGTCTGTTTTGTATTGAGGAAGGATTTGAACTTTTTCCTGTTTGATAATACACCGTGCTCCCCTCGGAAGTAGGCAGCAGTGCCCCGATTCCCTCCTCAACAGATCCTCTTTGCCCCTGTTGATAGAGAATTCGTGCGGCAAACTCTTCGTTGTCTGCGAAAGTTTCTTGGAGAGATTGAAAGTCTCTTGTCGGTCTTTCCATTGAGTCAGAAGGAGATAACATACCGGAAAGACTATAAGCAGGAGACTTATACTCAAGCCCTGTGTTTGGATCCGTGTTAGGAGTTCTGCTGCTAATGTACGCAAGTAATTCACCGCCGCTTTTGCCGTCAATTTCTTCTCCACGTTCTATAATATCAAAACCAACTCTTGCCAAAGGATTGTTCTGTAGATACGGGTCTAGCTCTGCTCGTATCTCAAGCAAAGCCATTTGGTCACGGTTCTTCTTAGTCTCTTCAGAAATCTCTGGGACCTTGAGCTTGGACTCTTTCAAGTCCTTCTTAACCATGTCCTTGGCAGTATCAGCCACTAGAAGGTTCCTTTAAATGTGCCGCCACGGTTTTTAGTTACAGCCTTGCCGTAGTTAGGTATGCCGGCAATCTTATTATCTTCCATTATCTTATGGATGCCATACTCTCGGTTTGTCAAATCGCTTATGTTGCGGTTTGCTTTTGACTGTATGCGCCGAAGCTCCGCAGCAGAGATGCCTTCAAGTCCGTTAGCCATTAGAAAGTTCCCTTGAACGTCCCGCCACGGTTCTTCATTAACGCTTTATATTCTCTTAACTCTTTGCGCATCTGCGCATGGCTTTCCGCAACCCTTCGCTCACCAGCCTTCTGTCTAGCCAGTATTGCTGCCTTCATTGGGCTTTTATTATACTCGGCAATATCAAGCATCGCTTGTTCCATTGCACCTAGTTTTTGATTCTTTGGCATCAGTAATACTCTCTCTTACGTGGTAGGTAATCGTCCTCAAACTCTTCGCCGTCTAATCTGACAAAGCCGCCCTGACGAAAACGCATCAGTGCCATCGTCATACTATCACAAAAGTCATCATGGTCGCCATTAGGAAATGATGCAACCTCTTCCATGACTTCGTCGGCAAACTTTTCTCCTTCAGGATACCACACTTTACCAGATTCAAAAATAGGAGAAACAATATGCATACGCGCAGTCTTATCTAAACCGCCCCCACCCTTCCGGCGACCGGGGGCAAAGGTAGCAACAGGGAGGTTCAGTAACCTCATTTCATCAGCCAATGGCTGACCAGAAGCTTTTGCCTCAATCAGCATAAGCTCTGGGTCCCAATAGTCAAACTCCTCACGAGCAATCTCTTTTAACTCAGGGAAGTTCCAACGACCCTTCTTAGCGTCCAATAATATCAAATGCTCTTCGCTGTTCCTAAATGGACGGAACACACCCCACGTTGTGATGGCAGAATAGTCAGCAGTCTCTTTCTTGGAGTACGCCGTATCATAAGACTGTATTACATAGTCAAGATCAGGTACTTCCTCTTCTTCCCACGGACGCCACCACTCCCGCTTAACCATCGCAGTTGCTTCAGATGTAGGATTTTGTTGCCACTGCGCGTTCCATTTGCCCACGGACAGCGATGCTTTGACCTTTAGTAGCTCGTCCTTCATCCAGAACTCAGGCCACAATGGTTCCCCCGAAGGCAAAATAGCAGGAAATTCTACAACCTCCCACTGATCAGCCATAACATCTTTTGCTTGGGCAGCAAGTAACCTCCCCGTTATATCCTTCTTAGACCACCGGGTCTGCACAATAATGATGGTACCCCCCGGTTGAAGTCTCTGCCGGGGACCCGAAGTGTACCACTCATAAGCATTATCATAGGCAGTCGAGGACAAAGCATCTTGTTCCGAGTGCGGGTCATCAATAATCAATAAGTCAGCGCCACGACCGGTCATCGCCGCTCCCACCCCTGCTGCGAAGTATTCCCCACCAGCGCTAGTCTCCCAACGACCTGCGGCTTGGCTATCCGGTTTCAGGTCAGTGTCGGGAAATACCTCTGCATATTTGGGGTCAGCAATGAGGTCACGAACCTTACGACCAAACCTTACAGCAAGTTCAGTGTTCATGGTAGCCTGAATGATCTTGAGTTTTGGATTACGGCCCAAGAACCACGAAGGCATCAAGTAGGATGCAAATTCAGATTTGGAATGTCGAGGGGGCATATTGACAATTAGTCTTTTCAACTCGCCTCTGGCAATCTTCTCTAACTTTTCCGCGATGACTCTGTGATGGGTCCCCTCAATGAAATTATCATAGACATGATGAGCGTAAGGCATAAACTGGTCTTGCGCCCGCTCTCGCATCTCCAACCTTTTAGCTTGGTCCTCCAAAAGGTAGATTTCCTTAAGGACCTCTTCAGGCAGCATCTCTAAGTTTGCGGTGTTCTCCATGCCCGAACGATAATATATCTGAATGAATTTATCAACCCAACTATACCACGCGCCTACGCGCGATGTGGTCCCCCATATATAGGGGGTGGGGGGTCCGAGAATTTTGGATCCTGATTGCGGACTGGACCTAGTAACCCTAAGTTGCGGGGCCGATAACCTATAGTTGTAAAAATAGTTTCAATACAACTGAAATAGTTTCCACAATGTGGAAAGTATATAATATTAATGCTTTACTTTTATGGGATGTTATGTGTTAAAATAAGATAAGCCCATACGGGTAACACAAAAAGGTCCGGTTCGGACCTAACGGAGAAAAGAAAATGACTGCAGTAAAAAGAAAGGTCGGACGTCCTATCTCAAACGTCCAGAGCGCTCAGACTACATGGGCCATGCTGAAACTGGCTGAGAAAACAGCGAAGGAAAACAGAGCGCAATTCGAGAAAGAGATACGCGCCGGTTTCTATCCAGATGCATTTCGTCTGGAAACACCAGAGGCAGAAAATTATGTACCTGCCGCCATCTGGAAAGCGCATGTTGGACAGGACTGGATAACAGCCAATGAAGTGCCGAAGAACCAGAGCCTAGTAATCAAGCTCAAGTAATCAACCGGAGGGGCTTCGGCCCCTCCACCAAACGACATAGGAGAATGTCATGATTTACTATCACAAAAACAGTCAGGCAACGGGGACGTTTAGACTTTGGGGCATGGCTAGAACATTAGCTGAGATAGGTGCGACCTTGGCAATGCAAAACGAAACATGGCCTGACAAATCATGCGACGGGGAGCTTATAACCATCGGCAAGAAAACCCGAAAGACAGGGGACACGATTATTCCTGTTAAGATGTACAGACTGCAAGGCAACAAGCTTAAGCTAGCACATAGAGATATCGAGGGGTTTGGATTGTATGGATGGTAAAGGGAAGGGGCTTCGGCCCCTACCGTCCGCCGGTGCGACCGGCGCTGATGAGACCAAAAGGTCGAAACGGTAATAAGACATTGGAGAATGTTATGAGTAATACAAATCTAACACCAGTCCAAAAGGATGCTCTAAAATTTGATGAGCTAATGGTTCAGTTAATTGAGATTGATTTAGCAGACAAGTTTAAGGGGTACACTTCATTTGAGGAAATGAGCGATAGGCACATTATCGTTTCCGCTATGTATAAGTGGTGCTTGTTTCACGATGGCGGCACAATGTATTGGGAAGAGAAGGAAAGCGACTGCAAACATGAGAGAGCTTTCTACCGCAAATGCATTAGGCAAGGTCGCGCATTTCTTAAAAAGCATTGCCCCGAAGCAGTAGAAAACCCTAACATGTATCGGTCACTTACAAATCCTTATGGAGAGTAGACATGGATAAGCGCAAGGTCGAAGATGCGGCAGGTTACTTCCTGCTAGCTTGGATGGCATGCATGGTAATTCTAATCTGCATCCGCATGACATGGTAAAGGGAAGGGGCTTCGGCCCCTTCCTTGTATTGAGTTATTCAATAAAGGAGAAAAAGATGAAGAAAATTAGAATAGTAATAAACAAGAACGGCTCAAATACAGTCTACGTTCCGACGCAACTGACCGACCTGTTTGAACGAATAATTGAGGCAGGAGAAGCCGACATAAATGAGAGCCAGCCAGAATATTTTGACAACGTTTCAGACCAGCTTTTTGAAAGGGAGAACAGGTAATCAACAACAGCGGGGCTTCGGCCCCTTCTTTATTTTTTTATATTATATATAGGCGCGAGGCCGCAGGTCGCAGGACATACTACATCTTGTGTCTAAAACGGCCTGCAGCTTAACCACATGTAGTAGGTCCCGCCAGGCATTTTACAGGATACATTAGCCAGGCATTTTACAGGATACATAAGAGCGAGGTCGCAGGCCGCAGGCCGCAGGAAAAATTTATAAATTATATGTTTACATTTATGTGATGGTATGGGTTAAGATAAGACAAGGCCCGCTAATGGGCCGTTAATATGGAGAATGAAAAATGAGTAAAGTAAATAAGGAATTGCTAGCCTGCCTAAACAAAGCAGGTCATCTCACTTCTCAATTAGAAGAAGTGCTTGGCGAGGCAGAGATGCTCTGCAGAGAAGACAGCTCTATCCCTCAAGAATTATGGCAGGTGATAGAAGAGCATGAAGCAAACTGTCAGAGCATTAACTCTGAAGTGAATGAAACAGTAGAGCGTCTTGCAATTAAAGCAGGCTTTTAATCTAAAAGGGAGGGCCGAGGCCCTCCCATCCAAGGAGAAATGAAATGACAAACTATGAATACTTTTTAAAGATGGCAGGGATTGCGGACACTCGCATCCCGTCTCTATACGAAGCAATGAACGACCTACACAGGGCCGTCTCATATATGGACTTGGGCAATCGTGAGCGGCTAGAGATTGCCGCACCATGGGTTATGGAAGCTGTCAATCATTACGCCAGCACGGACCCAATCCTTACAAGCTTCCATCTCAAGCGCCAGCGCTGGGGTGACACGGACGTTGAACCGTTCGCGGAATAAAGTTTTCTCCCAGATAAGGCCCGCGCAAGCGGGCCTTATTTGTTTGGGCCTTTATATAAAAGAGAGAGGGCGCAGGCCGCAGGCCGCAGGTTTTAGGGCTTGCATTACATGGGATAGTATAAGATAATAAGTTAACTATAAAACAACGGAGGAAAAATCATGCAGAATCAAATCATATATAAAGGCCCGTCACTCATAGACGGGAAGCCAATTGTAGTTATTGCAATTGCCAAGAGTAGAAACAGCAAGACCGGTGACATGGTTCAGACGTATATCTTGGCGGACAATGGCAAGAGTCCAGTAGAGAACAGCAAGACCGGCGCGGATTATTCTATTTGTGGCAATTGTATTCATCGCGGACAAGCGACAACGGATCCAAAACGCAAGATAGCAGAAAAGCGGACATGTTACGTTAACTTAGCGCAAGGCGTCTTGATTGTTTGGAAGCATTACATGGCAGGCGGATACGAAACAGCCGCAGGGCATGCGGACATTGCCAAGCTTGGCGCAGGTCGCATGGTCCGCATTGGTACATATGGCGACGGCGCGGCTGTCCCGTCTTATATTTGGGACAGTCTTTTATCCGAATCTGCAGGGCATACCGCATACACGCACCAAACTAACGTGCCAGGCGTTCACGCGGACCCGTCGCGCTTTATGATATCTGCGGACAATGAGAAGCAAGCCCTAGATGCATGGGCCATAGGCTCGCGGACATTCCGCGTTATTGGCAATGTGAAAGACGTTATAAAAGGTGCCGAGATTCTCTGCCCTGCATCAGAAGAGGCGGGCAGGCGGACAACATGCAAGACATGCAAGCTATGCGCTGGCTCATCCATCGCGGCAAAATCAATAGCCATCGTAGCGCATGGCCCAAATTCTAATAGCCTTAAAAACTAAAAGGGAAAGAAAGAGCAGCACTTGACGTTGCTCTTTCCCCATACTACATTTTATTTGTTAAACGTTTTCTCCAAACTAAGGGGACGCAGGGCGCAGGCCGCAGGCAGGCAATCTCGTCCCCTCTTTTTTTATATAGACCATAGGGCGCAGGCCGCAGGTCGCAGGTGCAACGCCATATTAGATATGGATCCACTATATAAAGCCGCAGGCCGCAGGTCCTTGAAGCTAGAACCTTGGATCTGGGCCGCAGAACTACCCTCAAATAAAAAAGCAAGCCTCTCAGAGGGCGCGTAACAAAGAAAAAAAGACACGCCACCACACCTAGAATGGGAGAGATGCCATGCTATCTGTGATGGTTGCAGGGTAATCCCACTTCTTTTTATTATTTTTAATTCCAACCAGACAGGGACGCCATCCATACAAAGATAACTGTCTGGCATCCCCTCAGATACACGGTTCTCAATCCTCTGAGCGTGTGTCTTTTTCGGCAGGTGCTTCTTCAATAAGCTCCACAGTTTCGCTTCTGTTGTTGGCACTCTTCATCTCCCCTTCTATGAATGCATGCGGATAGGACCGCCTCAGTTCAGCAAGACGCCCGACAATATCATCACGGCTCATGTTGTCTAGCTGGTGGACATGGGTTGCCTCTCGCCTGTCTATTGTGAGGCCGCCCAGTGCGGACCTAATCTTTTCAGCATTGATAGCGGCAGAAAACTGACCTTCTGCTTCAGCTCCTCTGGACAGTTCATCAAGACGTTTGAGCTGGCTCATCAGAGTGACGCCATATTTTCTCTCTGCCGCCTGCCTCAGTTCTTTGACAAGCTCCGGCACATCGGGGAAATCTCTGCCGTTGAGAAGTTTAGACGCCATAGTGATAGAAGATTTGTCAGAGTATCCCGCCATCCTCGCACACTCTGCATTGCTGTATCTTCCCTCGACATAATACTTAGCAAAAGTTCTTTGCCTTTCAGTAAGACCTGCTGGCCTACCAACTTTTCCTATAGTGTTTTCTACAGGATTTTCTTTTTCTTTTTTCATTTTTCAATCTCTCAGCGGCATTAAAACTGTCTCACTGTCTCACTACTGTCTCAGCTACAACCCATGACTGATAAGGGTTTGAGACACTTGAGACACTTGAGACACCATTTTCAAAAAAAATATTTTTAAAAATAAAATCTCACAGAAAACACTATAGGCTAAATTATTTAGTTGACTATCCCATATCATCTGATAATGTAGTCTTAGAAGTTAGGCATATTATAACGGAGGAAAATTGATATGACAACAGAAGCACAGAAGATTCAGGACATTGGTTCGTGGTCCGAGGTTGGTGATTTCTTTATCGAGTTGCACGGTTCAATCTGTTTGGTCCGCCCACAGAATGCTGTTGCATCTGATTGGCTGGCTGAAGAATCGCGGTCTGCGTATGAGGCTGGTTCTGAATGGCAGTTCTTTGGTAATGCCTTGGCTGTTGAGCCTCGGTACTTGGACAATGTTTTAGGTTTATTAAATGCAGAAGGTTGGAGGTATTCATAATGGGTAAGCTATCTAGGGCTGACAGGATTAAGACAGTGGAGCATTGGCGAGAGATGGCATTGGATGCCTCGCCGCCACCCTCACTTGATAAGAATATGCGGCGGCGTTGGTATGACGCCCAGCAAAAGAAGATTGAAACGCATACCAAAGAATTAGATAAATTGTATGGTTCTATCTTCGATGATTTAGAAAAGTGTAACAGAGTATTAAGAGGAGAGTGACGATGGGAACTAGAGCAGTATATTTTTTCTATGATGAGAAGTTTGATGATTTTTATGGTGTGTATAAGCACTATGATAACTATCCATCAGGTGCGGCTAATTTTATTGAGAAGGCAAAAGAATATGCATGGCCCTTGCCGAGGTTTGAGGCTGATGAGTTCGCGGCGGCGTTTGTTGCGGCGAACAAGAACCCGAAAGGTGGTGAGTGTAGGCTGATAGGTTTGTTTAATCATAACTCGGTGCCTTCTGTAATGGAGGAGCAAAGTTGCTGTGACTATTTTTATTATGTGAACTACAGCCAGAAAGATGAGGACCTCAAGGTAGAGATTTTGGAAAGGCATGATGATGAACTTCTTGAGGAAACAATCTGGAGAGAGATTGGCAAGATGACACACACTGTAATGAAGAAGGGCTTTGAAAATGGGTAAGCTCAAACAGGAAATGATTGCCATCATGGATGAGGCCATTGAAGAGGGCGAGTTGTATAGCGATGGTACAAGGTTCACTCGGCACTCAACTATTGACCTTGAGTGGCATGAGGTAGGAGATTTTATCTTCAAGCTTCGGGACATCTACAAGCTACAGGGCAGGGATATATCCGAAGTAAATGCCTACTCGATAAGTGGTGTGGATCCAATAACAGAGCAGGTCTATGGTCCGAGGGAGCAGGGCATAGAAATTAAGTGGAGGGAATCAGATGTCTGATGTATGGACCTTTAAGGATTTTACAACGGCCTCCAAGAAAGTTTTGAAGGGCCATGAGAAAGCCATGAAGCATTTCGCAGAAAACTTGCCGAAAGATTATAAAAATTATATCCCCCCGAAAGGCTATAGGCACAAGCGATATCAAAACCCGAAGGCTCACCAGCTTCCGAAAGTTGGTTCTGAAGTGTCTTTGAAAGGGGAGTTTGTGACAGTGCTAGCAAAAGATAAAGCACGGTTTGGTTTTGTAGAGACAACCAACACAGTTGTGAATGTTTTGTTTGTAAGCTGGGGCAAGGACCCAAAGACAAAGACTCAGCCTCGATTTACATGGGAAAATTTTGACAAGCAAACAGGTTTTAAACGGAGGGAAGCAGATGCCGATACCAACAATTAAGATTGAATACACGCCAAGCTGGGATAGCTGGGCGGAGATTGCCGAGGCCGTATGGGTCACGGCTCTTGAGGGTGGCTGTAGTTATTGGATGGATGATGTCTTTACTGATGGCAACAACTTGAAACAGGGGCAGGACATCATCGGGGATTTTCCTATCAGGGTTCATTATGGTGATGAGGGCTGGGGCGATGGTGAGTCTGAGACTATCTCGGCCCTTGCATTTAGTGTTGTTGTTGATGGTGTCAATGCACTGCCTGCAGAACTAAAGATGCAGATAGGCAACCCCAGCACATGTGACATCGATGCTGAACAGGCTGACATGATTATTCAATTCGGATTATTTGGAGAACAGGTTTATGGATAACAAGAAATTCGCGGCGGCGTTACGTCACTGGCAAGAGTGCTTCGAGACAGGCGTAGTCTGGGACGAGTATGCAGACGAGATAGCATACGTCCTTGCTGATAAGGCGCATGATATAGAGATGGATGTTTTAAGACAACGTATTGAGGACAGGAAGAAATGCGTTGAGCGTCATGCTCTATCGAACAAGATAATATCTAAAGCAATTAAATCAGGGAGGGTGTAATTAAATGTTGAAGCTTGAAAAAGAATACAACATCAAAATAGACGCAAGCTTTTATTGCGATAAGAACTTCGTAATCTCAGCACCTAGTGAGGAGGTTGCAAA
>Ga0209535_1000624_pt1 | contig 24862 bp, 30 predicted proteins | sample LinPmetageLP28_FD_184041 | JGI IMG/M metagenome (GOLD analysis project Ga0209535, IMG submission 184041) | Marine viral communities from the Pacific Ocean - LP-28 (SPAdes) (version 2) | ecosystem: Environmental > Aquatic > Marine > Oceanic | place: Pacific Ocean | collected 2009-08-22
TTGACAACCTTACTTTCCGGTGCTATAATGGTAAATGAAAAGTGGGGTTGCTTTTTTTTGCCCTCCATATAACAAATCGTCGGTAAGGAATTAACATGACCAAAAAAATTAAAGTATTAACATTGAGCGACCATCCCCTATCTCCATCTGGAGTTGGTACACAAACAAAGTATGTCATTGAAGCACTGTTGAAAACAGGAAAGTTTCAAGTTCTCAGTTTAGGTGGAGCTATAAAGCATGCAGATTACACTCCAAAAATGATTGAACCATATGAGCAAGATTGGAAAGTTATACCAGTTGATGGCTATGGAACTCAAGAAATGATTCGCTCTGTCTTGAGGAATGAAAAACCTGACATCGTGTGGATTATGACAGATCCTCGTTTTTATGAATGGTTGTGGGCAATTGAAAATGAAATCAGACCTCTTTGTCCGATTGTTTATTATCATGTTTGGGATAATTTCCCAGCACCTAAATTTAATGCAAAATTTTATAAATCGAACGATCAAATAGTTTCAATTTCAAGATTGACTCATGATATCGTCAAACAGGTAGCACCAGATGTACCATGTAAGTACATACCTCATGCAGTTAGAGAAGACATATTTAAACCAGTCTCATCTGAAGAAAGAATAAAAATGAGAGAGAATATGCTTGGTCCGGACAAAGATAGATTCATTGCCTTTTGGAATAATAGAAATGCTAGGCGTAAACAGTCTGGTACATTATTGTTTTGGTGGAAAGAGTGGCTTGACAAAAGAGAGCTTCACCAAAAAGCCCAGCTAATAATGCATACAGAACCAAAAGATCCTCATGGGCAGGACTTGAGTCTCATCGTAAATCAACTAGGTCTCGACTCAGACCGTCAAGTGTTGTTTTCAACGCAAAAAGTTCCATTGGAGCAGATGGGAACATTCTACAACATGGCAGATGTGACAATTAACATCTCTGATGCAGAAGGTTTTGGTCTTGCTACTCTGGAATCTTTATCTTGCGGGACTCCAATTATTGCAAATATGACTGGTGGACTACAAGAACAAGTTATTGGACCAGAAGGCGAAAATGGTGTCGCAATTTTTCCAGCTTCACAAGTAGTGATTGGGTCTCAGCAGGTACCTTATATTCATGAAGACAGAATCAGCAAAGAATCTTTTTTAGCAGCTTTGGACAAAATGTATTTTATTGACAATGAAATTCGCCGTGACCTAGGAATGCAGGGACATAGGCATGTAAGATCAAATTATAGTTTTGATAACTTTGAAGAACAATGGGTTAAATTAATGCTGGATGTTCATGAATCCCATGGGTCTTGGCCAACAAATGTTTATTCGAGTATCGTGTTTAAGGAAGTAGCATAATGCTTACAGGAAGCTTTGTAGATGAAATAACCTTCAATATTCATAGAGAAGTTTACCACGAAATAAATAGGTTTAAATATGGAGATATTGTTGAGACTGCTGAAGGAAATATAGGTCTAGTTTTAACTGAAGAAGAAGGTGATAAGCAAGGGTTCCTAAAATATCAAATTATGGTAGATGGTAAAAAATATATATACTCAGCTTTAGAGCTGTATCCACTGGAGAAAAGATGAAAAAAGTTATCATGGTCTCAGGAGGTTTTGACCCGCCTCACATTGGCCACACAAGAATGTTCACAGAAGCTGCGGAATGGGGAGAAGTCGTCGTTGCCTTAAATTCTGACGCTTGGCTTGTGAGGAAAAAAGGCTATGTATTCATGCCTTGGATTGAGAGAGCTGAATTGATTCAGCAATTTGAATCAGTATCTAGAGTAGTCCCCTTTGATGATGCCGATGATACAGCATGTGATGCCCTAAAAACTATCAAACCAGAGGCTTTTGCTAACGGTGGTGATAGGAAAAAAGATAATACCCCTGAGATGGAGATTTGTGATTCAATGAATATTCAAATGCTGTGGTCAATCGGTGGAAAAGAAAAGCCTCAATCATCATCGTGGCTTGTTAACAAATTTTTGGAGAATAAATGAAAAAGAAAATTTTTGTGAGAGGCCCTGTACTATCTCAATCTGGATACGGCGAACAAGCTCGGTTTGCTCTAAGGGCACTAAGGTCGCGTGAAGACTTGTTCGATATTTTTATACAACCATCACCATGGGGTCAAACCGGCTGGGTTTGGGAGCAAAGTGAATTCAGAGATTGGATCGATGAAAGAATATTAAGAACTCAGCTAATGATTCAACAACAAGCACTGCAACCAGATGTGTCTCTTCAGATTACAATACCTAATGAGTTCGAAAAAATGTGTCCAATCAACATTGGTTACACGGCTGGGATTGAAACAGATAGAGTCGCCCCCGTGTGGCTCCAAAAGGGAAATGATATGGATAAAATTTTAGTTGTCTCAAATCATGCAAAAGATACATATATTGGTACGACTGCGCAGGCAAAAAATAATCAAACAGGCGAAGTCTTTCCTTATAAACTAGAGACTCCGGTAGAAGTGGTTTGGGAAAATACAGTTTTTTCTCGTGACAAGGAAGATATTCCCGGATTTAATCCGAAAAGTGACTTTAATTTTCTATGTGTCTCTCAGATGGGCCCTCGAAAGAATCTCGAAAATACAATCAAGTGGTTTGTCGAAGAGTTCATCGACCAAGATGTCGGCTTGATTCTCAAGACAAATACTCGTGGAAATAATCGTATGGACCTAGAGCACACCGAAGGGGTCTTAAAGGCCATTCTAGCCACTTATCCCAATCGAGAGTGTAATGTGTCTCTGCTTCACGGAGACCTCTCCACAGAGCAAATGAGAGCCCTCTATGAGCATGATAGCGTAAAAGCCATGGTAAATATTTCTCATGGAGAAGGTTTCGGCCTTCCTTTGTTCGAAGCAGCCAGAAGTTGCCTTCCAATTATTACCATTGGTTGGTCTGGTCAAATTGACTTTCTAGATGATAAATTTTTGAAAGTAAAGCACAAACTAGGTCCTGTGCAACACCAAGCTGTCTGGGAAGGTGTAATTCAAGCTGACTCTCAATGGGCATATGCTGATCAAGGATCCTTTAAGATGGCACTACGACAAATGTTCAAGAAGCACGATGAGTTTGTAGAACAAGCAGAAGAGCTGCAAGATTACGTTGACACACGCTTCCGAGATGAGATATTGTTTGAAACTTTTTGCGATCACTTTTATGATAAAGAAGAGTTTCAAAAAATGGAAGATGAAGTGAATTCTCTATTAGATGGTTTACTATGAAAGAGTTTGTTGCAGTATCCGACATGTTCTCAAATCAGTACGTTGGCGGAGCTGAATTGACGACTGACGCCATTTTGTTTGGTCATGAAAAACATGTTTTAAAAATCAATAGTCATAATGTCACCAGTGACTTTATCTCAAAGAATTTGAATAAAACTTGGTTAATATTTAATTTTTCTAAATTGGAAGAGTCGCTGAGAGTTGAGATCATTAAAAATGTAAAATACTCCATAATTGAGTACGACTACAAGTTTTGTAATTATAGGTCTCTAGATAAGCACTTGATGGTTACTGGAAAAGAGTGTGACTGTGTTGATTCTGGACTATCTGGAAAGATGAAAAAGCTATTTTACGGGTATGCTGAAAAAATTTGGTTTATGAGTAACAGACAGAGAAATATTTTTCTAGACAAAATCCCAACAGTCAAGAGGCAAGACACACAAGTATTAAGTTCAGTCTTTTTAGATGGAGATTTAAAATTTATAGAGTCCATATCTTTAAATGAAAAGGATTCAAAATATTTAATATTATCTTCAAATTCATGGATTAAAGGAACAAATGAATGCATTGCATATGCAAAAGAGAACTCCTTAGAATATGAACTTATTAGCGGTCTTCCATATCATGAATTGATGATAAAGATGTCAACCAGCAAGGGGTTGATATTCAAACCACTGGGTGGGGACACTTGTCCTAGGATTGTTATAGAGGCAAAATTACTTGGATGTGATTTAATAATGAATGACAATGTTCAACATAAAGACGAACAGTGGTTCTCAACCCAAGAATCATGCTTGGAGTATTTGAAAAATAGGACTGATGTCTTTTGGAGCTTCTATGAATAATGATACCTTAATTGTAATGGGCAATGGACCATCTTTAGCAGATATAAATTTCAGCGATCTAGATGGTTTTGATACATTTGGTCTAAACTCTGCCTATAGAGCATATTATAGACTTAATTGGTTTCCAACCTATCATGGTTGTTTTGACTATAGAGTCACAGATAATCATGAATCTGAATTTCTGAAATTAATTGAAACTGGTAAAATTAAAAAACACTTTTATATTAAAAACATTAGCTCCAATGACAGATTTCAACATATCAATCTTCTTAAATTTGGTACAACAAACCGGATGAATAATTCTCTTAATGATTTTTCAAACTTTCATGACAATGGAAACAGCGGAGCCAATGCAAGCTCGGTTGGCGTTTGTTTGGGGTATAAAAAAATTATCCTACTTGGAGTTGATTGTAACTATGTCGAGTTTGTGGATGGATCTAAGAAAGATGGACCTGGAGGGCTTGTAATGGAAGAAACTCCAGACAAGAATCCCAATTATTGGTTTGATGATTATCAACAAAAAGGTGATGAATACAATGTACCGGCAGGGCTTTCTTTTCACATGCCTACTTGGAATATGTTTGCCTACAGAGCAGCTCATGCTGGAATAGAAGTCATAAACTGCAGCCCAATAACGACCCTGAGGGGTTTCAAAAGAATGTCTTTAGAGGAAGCACTAAGATGACGAAAATATATTCAAAAATAGACCCTGATCTCTTGTTGCACATCGTTAATCGACTGTCTGACATAAAAGGCAGGACAGAGGTCATTCCAGAAGACAATTTTTTACAATGTGCAACAATAGCATTAAACAAAGATAAAAAATTTCCACCTCACTACCACATAAAGAAAGAAAGACATTATAAAGAACAGATTGCGCAGGAATCATGGATAGTCGTAAAGGGAAAGGTTAAGTGCATTATGTATGATATTGACAACGTCACTGTTTTAGCTACACCAATACTAGAACCGGGCGATGCTAGTTTTACCCTATATGGTGGACATACCTATGAGATATTAGAGGAGGGCACTCTAGTATATGAATATAAAACCGGCCCTTATGAAGGTCAAGAATTAGACAAGAGGTTCATATGAAAAAAATAAACATGGGATGTGGCTGGCGCGACTTCGGTCGCTCGTGGATTCACATAGATTCTGGAAATTATCAGCACTTAGATTACACCAGTATAACTGACTTAAGCCAGTTTGAAGACAATTCAGTAGATTTAATTTACTCTTCACACGTTATAGATTACTTTGATAGAGAAGAAGTTATTCCTCTTTTGGAGGAGTGGTATCGTGTACTCAGGCCTGGCGGTATATTACGCATAGCAGTTCCTGATTTTGATAAAATCGCGAAACTATATTTCGAAGGAAAATACAATCTTAGTTATTTTGTTGGACTTTTATATGGTAAAATGCCGATGGGTGAGGAAACCATATATCATAGAACTGTCTATGATTTTTTATCAATGAAAAACATGCTAGAATCCTTATCATATAGAAAAGTTTCTTTGTACGACTGGAGAGACACCAGTCACTCTGAGTTCGACGATCACTCTCAAGCATACTTGCCGCATATGGATAAGGACAATGGTGTCTTGATGAGTTTAAATGTGGAGTGTGTAAAATGAGCTTTGAATCTGTAAAAGAGTTCGAGAATCAAATTGCTTCATTTTATGGAGCCCCGTATGCTGTAGCTGTTGATTGCTGCACTCATGGAATTGAATTATGTTTGAGATTTAAGAAAGTACAGAAGATGATAATCCCATTTCATACCTATATTTCTGTGCCACTGCTGTCAAAAAAATTAAACATAGAATTAGAGTGGAAAGATGACGACTGGTTAGATTATTATTATATAGGTGAAACCAATATTATCGATGCAGCTGTTCTTTGGAAGAAAAACAGTTACATAGAAAACACTTTCATGTGTGTAAGCTTTCAGTATAGAAAGCACCTGAGTCTTGGAAGAGGTGGAGTGATTTTGTGTCAAAATCTAGAAGACTACGAAGTTCTCAAGAAAATGTCTTACGATGGAAGGATTCCGGATGTACCATGGGGATCACAGAACATAAGCATAATGGGCTATCATTATTATATGACACCAGAGACTGCAACGATGGGCTTAAAAAAGCTTCCCGCAGCAATAACAACTGAGCCTCGCCAATGGGTACTGAGTGACTGGCCAGATTTAAGAAAAATGGAGATATTTAAATGAAAATAGGAATACTTGGTCTAGGCGTCGTTGGATCGGCGGTGTATAATGGGTTTTTGGAATTAGGACATGATGTCAAATTCTATGATCCGGTACACGACAAATCTAAATTTGAAGACGTTTTAAGTTCGGAAGTCTGCTTTCTTTGTGTCCCAACACCACCAAATGAAGAAGGATTTTGTGACACTAGCATTGTAGAAGACTCCATAAACAAATTGAATGATGCCAATTATTGTGGAATAATTGCTGTAAAATCAACTGTTATGCCTGGAACAACAGAGAGTCTTTCTAGGAGATATCCGAACTTAGAAATTTGTTTTGTGCCTGAGTTCTTGAGGGAAAGGTGCGCCGTCATAGATTTTATTGAAAACCACGACTTATGCGTCATAGGCACTGACTCCGAAGAAACATATGAAAAACTGAAAGAAGTCCATGGAACATACCCTAAAAACTTTAAGAAGTTATCCAAAACAGAAGCCGAAGTTGTCAAATATTATAATAATATTTATAATGCTACCTTGATTACTTTAGCGAATAGTTTCTATGAGCTCTGTGGAGAACTGGGTGCTTCTTACACGGAGATTAAAAACACACTCGTTCTTAGGGATCACATAAACGATTCTTACCTACAATGCAATGATAATTTCAGGGGATTTGGCGGAGTGTGTCTACCAAAGGATACCCTAGCTATAGCAAAACTAGTTGAAAAATTAGATTTGGACGTTAATTTCTTCACAACAATCTTGGAAGAAAATAAAAAATATAAAGTAACAGTCTATGACGGGATGAGGAAATAATGAAGATATTAATCACAGGAGGTTCGGGATTTATTGGAGCCCACTTGGCTAAGCAGTGTGCATCAGAAGGTTATGAAACTCACATTTGTGACAACAATCATCGAGGCAAAAACGATGATTTTATTTCTGGCATGATTGAGAAGTATAATGTTGTATTTAAGAAGTTGGATTTAACAAAAGAGGATGAAGTAAAGACCTTAGACAAAGACTATGATGTCATCTTTCACTTAGCAGCCATTAATGGTACAGAAAATTTCTATAGCATACCATATACGGTAATGCAAGTCGCCATCCAGAGTACCGCCAATTTGCTGGCGCACTTCATGGGTACGAAAGTTAAATTTGTATTCTCTTCGTCTTCTGAGGCATATGCTGGATCTATCAAGATGGATGAGTCATTAATTCCAACCTCGGAAACAGTACCTTGTGCAATAGAAGATGTTCTGAATGAAAGGTTTTCCTATGGCGGAAGCAAGTTAGCATGTGAAATTATGATTAATAGTTTCCACAAGCAATACGGATTGGATTATCAAATTATCAGATATCACAATATATATGGACCGCGAATGGGAACAAAACATGTGATGCCTCAATTCATAAAGAGAGCTAAGGATGTAGAGAATCCTTTTTCAATCTTTGGAGCGGCTCAGACAAGAGCCTTTTGCTATATTGACGATGCTGTCAGATCGACGCTTGACCTAGGTTTATCATCCCAGCAGGGAATTTTCCATATTGGTAACGACCAGGAAGAGATTGACATTTTTTCTGTAGCAAAGATTGTCAACGAATGGTATGATAACGACGTCGAGTACATTATTAAAGAAGCTCCACAGGGGAGCGTCGAACGCAGATGCCCAGATATAAATAAATTGCGTAATGCACTGGGGTATTCTCCGAAAATAAATTTGAGAGAGGGCCTGTACAAAACCATGGAGTGGTACGACAAATGGTACGAAAATAACAGCACAGATGGTTTATTATAAAAAAATAAAAAAAAGTTGACAACCTGCAAAAAAAGTGGTATAATAGGCCTATAAGATAAAGGAGTTTTATATGAATAAGAGATTGTGTGTTTTGCAAGTCGCACCTTCAAAGCCAAACAAAGACCATGTTGAGTATTTTAAGGATAAGAACAATTGTGATTTTTATTTTGTAACTCACGATGAATTCAATTCGGATGCTATGAGGTTTTGCCCAAACACAACTTGGTCTGAAACGAGAGATCTATTGATAGAGCTAGTTGAGAAAAAATATGATTACTATGCTCTGATAGATTATGACTACATACTCAGGCCATATAGAGACCTCGGAGTCCTAGATCAGATTGTTGAAGATCTAGAGATGAACCCAGCTGTATTGACTTATTACCCCGGTAAAAACTTAGAGACTCCATACGCTACAGATGAGAAATACTTTCTAAGTAGAGATTATTCATGTATCCCCTTTACCCACTTTGGTCTTAAAATCATACATCATTCTCTAATTAATTGGTTCTTTCCTTTGTGTAGAGATTTTTCCGTTAACGTTGATTCGTGCCATATGTTTAATATACAAGAAATTCCATTCTTAAAAAACGTAGTCTGTAGTCACAAAATGAAATATGATAATGGCTATAGCGACCCTAATGCGATTTACAACAGGGATGGTGCTTATAGTAAGTATAAAATGGATGAGATGTGGAAGTGGATACATGCTTCTTTTAAGATGGATAATATTTTACAATATTACTCTAGAGATCCAAAAGATTTACAAAATAGTTTGTTCATCAAAAATGTGTTTGTTGACTTGATGAAGTCCAAAGGCATCAACCCAATCACCTCACCACCAGATGTCAATTATTATGATGAAGATAAGCTACAAAGAGTTTTCGACTTAAGCCACCAGTTCTTCATCAATAAAGGAAAATCTGTTGCTGATCAATATATGAAATTAGACAGCCAATTCATATCTGAAATTGAAGAAATTTTGAGGAGGGATATTGATTTTAGTACACTGAGAACGAAACAAAACCCTTGGCTCCCGTTGACTAAAAAAATCAATCATGAACTTAAAGATAGAAGAAACATAACCATGAATGAATGTTTGGAAGTCTATCAGAAAATGGAAAGAAATGAATCGTTATTTATAAGCAATGCACAAACCAACCCTGATCTAAGAGAATATCTCAGGGACAAAAGAGTCGCCTTTGTAGGACCAGCCTCTTATTTATCCGGTCAAGGTAAGGGCAGCTTGATCGACAGCTATGATGTTGTTGTTAGAATTCAACCAGAAATTTGGGATACCAATGACTATGGAAGCCGTACTGATATTGTTCAAAGTTGCATGAATTCCGCATACAGCCCAAAGGTAGCTAGATTCCTAGACGCCACACCAAAAGATCAACACCCTAAGTTTATCATTTGTAATGATACTGTTGCTCGTGAAGTTCCCCATCCGGGTAGTGGAAATTGGTTATCTGTGGTCAGGGAATACAATGATTATTTAAAACAATACGGTGTTCCATTTGCTCATTTGGAGAATAAAGATGGATCCTGGGAAAGGTGGGCTCTATACTGGGAGGTCTATGCAAAGCCTCACGTAGAGAAAGTTGCTGATGATTTGTATACGTATTATTCAGGCAACTTCAACTCAGGCTATGGAGCTATGAATATGGTTTTATCTTGCCCGATTAAGGAGCTAGCTGTTTTTGGTGTGGATTTTTATAACTTCGGTATCGTCAGAAGCATGGAGGACAAATACAATCCAGCCTACATTGCCGCTCAAGGTAGGGATGGGACCTATTTGGGCCCAGACAAGCTACTCCATGACCAAATGTCCCAAATAATGCATTGCAAAAATGTATTAGATCGAGATCCAAGATTTAAGTTAGACCCAGAAATAAAAATAAGACTTCATGAAGAAGAGTTGAGCAAAAGAATTGATAAATTTAAAACTCTCCCTAAAATCTTACATACCACTCAATAAGGAAAAGAAATGTCAAAAATAGTAGCAATGATCCCAGCAAGAATGGGAAGCAAAAGAATACCAAAGAAAAATATTCGTCTTTTAAATGGAAGGCCGCTGATTCAATATGCAATTGACGCCGTGAAAGAAGCCGGCTGTTTTGACGAAATATGGGTCAATTCGGAAGCAGATGTTATAGAGAAGATAGCTCTGGAAAACAATGTCAACTTCTATAGGCGACCAGAATATTACGCCTCAGATGTTGCCAGTAATGATGAATTTACAGAGGACTTTTTTAAAAATGTTGATACAGATATTGTAATTCAAGTTCTTCCGACATCCCCATTTATATCTCCGGAAGAAATACGAGACTTTGTCAAAACTTTTGTTTACAATGGTTTAGATACTTTGATTTCAATGATTGATGTTCAAATTGAGGCTATTTATAAAAATAAGCCGATTAATTTCAAACAAAAGAAGATCACTCCACCCTCACAAACATTGGAACCTATTAAGGCCTATGGATGTTCTTTAATGGGTTGGCGTCGTGAAAACTATTTGAAAAACATTGAAAAACATGGAGCTGCTTATCATGGCGGTGACGGGAAGATTGATTTCTTTACTTTAAAGGGATATTCAACAATTGATATTGACAATGAAGAAGAGTTTCAATTAGCAGAATCTGTTGCGCGAAGTCTTTCTAAGAATAAGACCTATGTTAAAAGATATTATGGTGATGAGCATTCTGAAGTAGATGTTCCACAGATACTCTCGAAAGATGGTGTATCAAGTTCAAGCTACAACCTATCGAATCAAAAAATTGTAAACTTCAAAGAAATTTTAAAAACAAATAGTTCTACTGAAAGTTGGTGTCACAGAGTCGTAAATTCAGAAAACAATAGTGCAACACTGATTGCTCAAATGCCCGGAGAAGGAAATCGCCGCCACTATCACCCTGATTGGAATGAGTGGTGGTACATCGTACAAGGACAGTGGGAGTGGGAAATCGCTGGAGAAACATGTATTGTGAAAAAAGATGATTTTGTATTCATTCCAAAAGGTGTGGTGCACAAGATCACTGCAACCGGTGAAGGCCAGTCAATCCGTCTAGCAGTCAGTAGAGATGATGTGATACACACATATCCAGAAGGGGACTATGAAAACAAGTAATATTGCCAAAGGAAGCATTTTCAATATTAAAATTGATTTTGAAAAAAGTAACGGGTCACATATTTTTGATAAAAAATCTAGCAACTATTTTCTAGATTTTTTTGGAATGTATGCCTCTTTACCCCTCGGTTACAACCACCCAGCGTTGACTAGTAATGAGTTCAAAGATGAAGTTCTCAGATGCTCTCATATAAAGGTGACAAATTGTGAATTCATATCTTCTGAGACCGAAGAATTTGATATTGAATTTTCTGAATATTGTGGAAGAGGTATTTACTCCAACTTTCACTACTGCTCGACAGGCGCATTAGCAGTGGAAGCTGCTATCAAGACGAGTTTACATTACAAGAATTATCACACTCCCAATATACTTTCTTTTAAGAATAGTTTTCATGGAGTAAACAGTTATGGTGGCTTCGTTACAGATCGATTCTTTTCTTCGAAAAAGAGATTGAAAGGGTTACCTGAGATATTTTCAACGAAGTGCAGTTGTGATCTAGATGAGGTTGAAACTCACTTAGCATGCAAAGATAAACCAGTAACTTGCGTCTTAATTGAGCCAATCCAATGCACGGCAGGAGATATTTATCATGATATTAAGTTTTTTGCTAACGTGCGTGAGCTGTGCGACAAGTATGATGTGCCCCTTATTTTTGATGAAGTGCAAATTGGCTTTGGAGCCACAGGCAAACTTTGGTTCTTTGAACATTTGAATGTTGTCCCGGACATTGTCGTATTTGGAAAGAAAACACAGGTGTCTGGCTTGATGGTTGTTGATAAATTCGCTGGCATTTTTGATCGTGAAAGTATCCCTCGCTTAGAAGTTACTTGGAATTCTGACACTTTAGATATGATAAGAAGCAAGTATATTGTCAGAGCATTTAAAGAACTGAATGTATTGGAGAATGTTATAGCTAGAGGCGATCAAATATTTGACCAACTTTCAAAACTAGATGGGATCTCAGGCTTGAGGTCTCAAGGGTTGATAGTTGGTTTTGATATGAAAGATACTTTGACTAGAGACAATTTTATGAACACCCTTTATAACAAGGGAATGATTTGTAATTCTACTGGTGAAAGATCTATTAGATTGAGACCAAATCTTTGCATTACTAGTGATGATGTTACTAAGGGCTGTAAATTAATTGAAGAAGCACTCAGAGAGATGCAATGAAATTTTTTATTCCTATAAAACAAAACTCGCAAAGAGTCCCAGGAAAGAACTTTAGACACTTGAATGGGGAAAAACTATACAAGCATGTTATGCTCAAGTATAGTAACTTTGAGGTCTTTATTGATACAGATAGTGATGAAATACTTTCTGAAGTGGACAGTGATTCAAGAATGAGTCACGTAACTGCATATCGCCGAAGAGACGATCAGATGGGAGACAAGGTTTCTGTTTGTGACTTAATAAAAAATTTCATAACAAAATTCAATATTGCAGACCCAATCATTCAGACTCATGTGACAAGCCCATTTCTGACGCCACAAATATTTGAAGAAGCCTATTCTCATATGGTAGATCATGATTCAGTAGTTTCTTGTAATACTTACAATTCTCGTTTTTGGAGAAGAGAGGAATATGGCTATTGTCCTTTAAATCATAATCCTCTCCGCCTAGAGCAGACTCAAGATCTGCCGATGCTATATGAGGAGAATTCTGCTTTTTATATATTTTCTCCGTCTGTTGTTTTGGAGAGTGGAAATAGGATAGGCAAAAATCCTTACTTCTTCCCTTTAGATTCTCCGCACAACATAGACATTGATACAGAAGAAGACTGGAACAAAGTTCAAAAAATATTGGAGACCAAATGAAGAACATAAAAGTTTTTATAGTAACCTATAGGAGAAAAGAGATACTCAACAAGACTCTTGACATCCTATTCAACAAGACAGATTTCTCGCTGATACCGAATACAGAAGTAAACATTATTAACAATCACTCAGACTTCCATTTGGACGACGAGTTTGTCGACAAAGTTAACGTGATACACAATAATACTCGAGTGGACTGGGACACAGGAAATTTGGCCAGAAATTGGAATGAGGCATTGGTTCATGGTTTCGTAGACCTAGACAACCCGGATGCCAAAATTGTCACCACCATGCAAAATGATATAGTCTTGCATCCCAATTGGGCGACCAACCTCTTAAAGTTACACAAGAGATACACCTTTGTAACAGGTCAACTTGGAGACAATATAGTCAGCTATAGACCAGAAGCAGTTAAAAAAATTGGTATGTGGGATGAAAGGTTCTTGACTCCCGGAAATAAAGAGGCTGATTACTACATAAGGGCACTAATTCACAACAAAGAACATTCTATGATTGGTGACAAGGTGCACAAGAGAACATTGAACATTCATGATTACTTACCGCTTGACACCAGCGAGTACCAAGGTGGAAACTCAGATTGGCTAGAAATAAAATCTAATGAATTATGGGACGAAGCTTGGTATCACACCACCCAAATTTTTTACTGGAAGTGGAAAGATACGTGGAATTCCCAGCCGAGCTACAATGGTTGGCTTGTAAATTGGACGCAAGAATTTATAGATAACCCACCAATCCCACCTAAGGTTCCTAGTTTTGTGCAATACTACAAATTTGAGAAAGCCATCGAATTAAAAGATAAGAATTATGTTGGATGGAGAGGTGGAGATCTCTGGTTAGATGTTGGCAAACAAGGTGATGTTGACAATCACCCAACTAAAAAAGGTCAAAGGTTAAGAGAATGATTAAATTAGTGGTTTTTGATTTGGATGGTGTTCTAGTGGATGCTAGAGAGATACATTATGAAGCTTTAAATAAAGCTTTAGCAGATGTCGATGAAAAATATGTCATCAACAGACAAGAACATTTGTCAATATATGATGGCTTGTCTACAACGAAAAAATTAAATATGCTCAGTGAAAACAAAGGTCTTCCGGAAAATCTCCATGATCTTGTTTGGAGACTTAAGCAGGAAAAAACAGTAGAAATAATTGACAACTTTGCAGTGGATGCGAGAATCTGCAAAGTCCTTAAGAGACTGAAAAAAGATGGCTACACAATCGCATGCGCTACAAATTCGATAAGAAAAACAGCAAAGCTTCAGTTGATAAGGCGAGGCTTCTTTGAGCACATAGATTTTTTGTATTCTAATCAAGACGTGGTAAAGCCAAAGCCAAGTGCTGAAATATACATGCGTTGCATGCTGAGAGCTAACGTTGATCCAAATGAGACAATAATAGTGGAAGACTCTCACCATGGCAGACGAGCAGCGATAAACAGTGGCGGACACTTATGCGCTGTCAAAAATAGTTCTGATGTAACTTACGAAAAGATTAAAAACATGATTGACCAAATCAATAGTAAAGAAAATATTAAGCCTAAGTGGCAAGGAGGTAAGATGAACGTTTTAATACCAATGGCTGGTGCAGGTTCTCGCTTCGCTAAGGCTGGATATACATTTCCAAAGCCTTTAATTGAAGTCAATGGCAAACCTATGATTCAGCTAGTTGTTGAGAATTTAAACATTGACGCAAGACACATTTTTGTAGTGCAAAAAGAACATTACGAAAAATACAACCTGAAACACTTGCTGGGCCTAATCTCTCCGGGTTGTGAAATTGTGCAAGTTGATGAAATGACAGAAGGAGCAGCGTGTACTACGCTGTTGGCAAAAGAGTTCATAAACAACGATGAGCCTTTAATATTTGCTAACTCAGATCAGTATTTGGATTGGGATAGCAATGAGTTTATGTATTCAATGGAAGCAGATGGTGTCGATGGTGGAATGCTTACTTTTACCGCTACGCACCCCAAGTGGAGCTTTGCAAAAACAAACGAAGACGGTTTGGTGACTGAGGTTGCTGAGAAAAAGCCCATTAGTGACATTGCCACAGCCGGCATCTATTATTGGAAGCACGGTAAGGATTATGTCAAATATGCAGAGCAAATGATTGAGAAAGACATTAGATTCAATAACGAATTCTATGTTTGTCCCGTATTCAATCAAGCTATTGACGGCGGTAAGAAGATTAAGACATTTCATTTCGATGGAATGTGGGGTATTGGCACACCAGAAGACTTAAGAACATTCTTGGAGAGAGATAAGTGATATTAATATCTCACAGAGGAAATGTAGACGGTGTCAAAGCAATTAGAGAAAATAGTCCTGAATATATTCTGGAAGCTATGTCTCTAGGTTATGATGTGGAGATAGACGTATGGAAAGTTGATGACAAGTGGTTCCTTGGCCATGACGAGCCTGAATATGCGATTCAAGAAGCTTTCCTGCGCAAAAAGGGTCTATGGTGCCACGCTAAGAATCTAAGCGCCCTAGAGGCCTTGTTAGCCCTTAGAGTTCATTGCTTTTGGCACCAAAGGGATTGTTACACTCTGACGAGCAATGGCTTTGTTTGGGCGTACCCAGGTAAACCCTTAACAAAGGGCTCCATTTGCGTAATGCCAGAGAGATACTCAGCTGAAACTCATGACTTTTCGACATGTACCGGCATATGTTCAGACAAAATAGGATACTTCAAGGAGTTAATAAATGAAACTTAATGATCTCGAGATTATATCGCAGTCTCAAAAAATTTACGATGGGTTCAACGACTTTATGTTGAGTTCCGATATAAAGGTATTTGGAAAACTGCTAGCGAGAACCTTGTTATTTGAACAGGTAAAAGATATTCCTGGTGATATTTTAGAGTTTGGAGTATTCAAAGGAACTGGGTTGCTTACCTTTTTGAAACTAAAGAGATATCTCTGCCCAAACACAATGAAGAAAATTGTTGGTTTTGACTTCTTTGAAACAGATGGTCTGCTAAAAAGTTTGACTAACCAAGACAAGGAAGCTATGACAACTCTTTTTAAAGACCGAGGGTTTGCGCATGAAGAATCATTTAAGCAATATTTAAATGATTCTATTTTGAGTTTTGGTTTTGCACCACATGAATTCGATTTGGTGAAGGGAGACGTATCCAAAACAATTTGTGAATACCTCTCGACACGTCCCGGATTGAAAATATCACTTCTTTATTTGGACTTGGATTTAGCTCAACCAACTTATGATGTCTTATGTGAGACCTGGGATAGAGTGTCTCAAGGTGGAATGGTTGTGTTTGATGAATACGCATACCAACAATGGTCGGAGTCTCAAGGTGTAGATAAATTCTTTGAGGATAAAGGTATAGAAATAAGATCGCTAAACTATATGGCGCCAACAGCCTGTGTAATTAAAAAATAAGGAACTAAAATGAAAGTTAATGTAAGAGGGAAGGACTACTATTTGGGTGAATCAATTTTTAGATTCGAAAATAGAACCAACAACCAAGAAAGGTTTTATGGAAATTATGTAATACCAGAAGAAATAGGCAAAAAAGTAGCAATAGATTTGGGTTGTAATGTTGGTTTTTTTGAAATGGATCACTACAAAACTTTTGATAGCATTTATGCTTTTGATGCTAGCTATGAAAACACTCTCGTAACTTTGAGAAAAATTTTAGCAAAAAACCTAAAAGACGACGAAGCAAAAAATGTTTTTTGCTTTAATTTAGCTGCTGGTAGTAAAACTGGAGAGATAACAAAAGTATTTCAACATGTGTTTAACTGTGAATCAGTCAGTCCAATGACAAACAAAGAGATGTTTGTAGCGCAATATGGAGACCAATGGGATGAAAAATTTGAGCCATACCACAATGTCTTTACGATATCCTTGGAAGGACTCTATGATTTTTTGAACATTGATTACATAGACTACCTAAAGATAGATATTGAAGGAGCGGAGTATGATTTTCTTTTGGAAAAAGATTTATCTAGAATTGGCTGTTTAGCGCTGGAACTACATGGCACTCTGGGAAAAGAAAAGAAAGATGCAATGAAAGAGCATTTGTTGAAATATTTTGACATATATCATGTTGAATATGACAGGGAAGCGCCTCAACATTCCGAAATAACATATATTAACAAGAGTTTTAAAAAATGATTTTAAGCTGGCAACAAATACCATCTCCTATTGTATCGGAGATAATGTGTCACAACTACGACGGAGTTGTTTTAGATACCGAACATGGGTGTTACAATAATGAAACCTTGTATTCCTGCATACAAGTGATAAAAGCTAGCCAAAAGAAGTGCTTTGTCAGATTGACTGAGGTATCGAAAACGATGATTCGCTATTGTTTAGACGCAGGCGTCGATGGCTTGATATTCTCAACTATAGAAAGCACGAAGCAATGTGAAAAAATTGTTGAATATTGTTATTACTCTCCTCGAGGCAAAAGGGGTTTAGGCTTGGTAAGGCAGAATTTTTGGGGAGAAAAAGAGCTAATTCAAGATGCTCCAATAATCATACCGCAAATAGAAACAAAAGAAGCAGTAGAAAACCTAGACAAAATTTTAGATTTTGACTTTGATTATTATCTTATCGGTCCTTATGATCTATCTTTAAGCATAAATAAACCAGGAAAATTTGACAACGATGAATTTTTATGCTATATTAATAGGGTAAGGGACCTCATATCAAAAGAAAAGATGGCAGTACACATACCAACTGATGTTAAAAATCAGATTGAAAAATATAAAGATTGCGCCATAAAGTGTTTTGGAATGGATACCATAGCGATTTTAGAATACAACAAGGAGAATTTAAAAAATGCTAAATTTTGAAAATATTGGAGAAAAATTTGTGAGAGTAGTGAACTCTCAAGAGTGGAAGGACTTGCAAGAAAAGTTTAATAAATCTCAAGACATTTATGTTCTAGGTCATGGTGGTAACTTAGCAATTGCTGATCATGCTGCCGTAGATATTACTAGATTATCTAATGGTACCAAAAATGCAATCTGTCCCGGAAGTGCTATTGTAGCAACTTCGCTGATTAATGACACCAGTTTTGACCAGTGGATGGTAAATTGGCTAAGGCAACGCACATCAACTAGAACTAAGGGACAAATGCGCAAGTCATTGGTTTTGGGAGTGTCATCCTCAGGTAATTCAATGGACATACTCAAGGCTCTTCAGTGGGCTACGGACAACGACATGGAAATAGCAATGATATCTTCAAAAGATATTAAAGTTCAAGTCAAAGGTTTGACCAAGGTTTTACTTGGAGCAGACTTTTACCATACAGCGGAGGTATTGACCCTTTTGCTGACTTATGAATTGACACATGGATCCGGAAACGTATGTCCACCCATTGGAAGTAATTCACCAGAGGAGCTCGAAAAGATTAATTGGAAAGGTGGGAAGATTCGAGAACACAGTTATCCAGATGAGCAAGTCAATATCGGAATCGACTTTGACGGAGTAATTCACAAATGCTCCAAAGGGTATTATGATGGAACAATATATGACGACCCAATCGAGGGTGCTTATGAGGCTTTAGAGCGCATTTCAAAAAAATACACCATTATCATGTACACTGCAAAAGCAAAGCCTGACCGAGGTTTGGTCAATGGAAAAACAGGTACTGAATTGGTGTGGGAATGGCTCAAAGATCACGACATGGCTAAGTTTGTTAGCAAAGTTACATCAGAAAAACCCAGAGCAGTCTGCTACATAGATGACAAAGGAGTTGAGTTCACTGATTGGAACAGTTGCTTTCAAAAGCTAGAAGAAAAAGGAATTGTGTGAAAATATTAGTAACAGGCCATAAAGGTTATATTGGAAGCCATCTATACTCTAATCTGAGAAGGTTAGGGTATGATGTGCATGGTATAGACTTGAAAGACGGGCATGATATTCTTCATTGCCTACCGGATGAAAAATTTGATTATGTTTTTCATCTTGCTGCCATTCCAAAAGTTTCATTCTGTGTATCAAATCCATCATACACTATGAAGCAAAATGTTCTTGTGACCTCTACATTGCTCGAATGGGCCAAAAATCATGGCGTAAAACGAGTTATTTTTAGCTCCTCTGCAGCCATATATGGCAACGAAGGGGGTCTTCCTAGTTCACCCTACGGATTACATAAGTTAATCTCCGAAATGGAATGTCGTCTATTTTCGAAGCTTTATGGGTTAGATACAATCTGCCTTAGATACTTCAATGTTTACTCAGAAGACCAGCCCTTTGGAGGGTCTTATTCCACTGCAATAAGTGCTTGGATGCAAATGATCAAGGAAGGCAGGCCATTGAGGATAGACGGCGACGGAGAGCAGACTAGGGATTTTATTCATGTTGATGACATTGTACTAGCCAACATTTATGCTATGCAATCAACAAACCGGTTTAGTGGAAAATCATATGATGTAGGAACCGGGAAGTCTGTGTCGTTAAATTATATTAAGAATTTTATAAATTCTAAACAAAACGTTGAATGGATTCAAAGTCCAGAACGTAAAGGAGATATTAGACACTCTGTGTCTGATGTTTCAGGTTTTAAAGATCTTGGTTTTGAAGCCTTAGTTTCAATCCAAAAAGGTTTAAAAAGATGTTTCAAAGGAGATTAAAATGAATCATAAATTATCAAGTCAAGCAATCGGTGCAATTATGATGGCACTGCAAAAATCTTTGATTGGGCAAACAGATATTGTTCCAATTCTTCAAGGATTTGATGTTCAAGTTGACGACAGCGGACAATTGGTTGTCATGAACCCTCCGACTTTTGAGGTTTCATCAACTGAATCAGACGATGACACAGAGAAAGCTAATATTGAAACGAGTATTCAATAATGCCTAGGTATACTTATAAATGCCTAAGTTGCGAAGAGACTTTCGATGTCTTTCATGGGATATTTGATGAACATTACACATGTGGCTTTTGTAACTCGAATAAGATCAAGAGAGTCCCTCAAATGCCTTATTTGCGCGAGGCCACACCATCAAAGGGTGATGAGGTAGGTAGCGAAGTAAAACGCGCTATAGAGGAAAATAGGGCTATTCTAAAGGAAGAAAGAAAGAAGAGAGTGGAGTATAAAGATGGAGATTGAAATTATCTTAGGAATAATACTTTTGTTTTCGATGATTGCAAACTTCTTGTTGTTTAGACTTGCAATGTGGCAATCAAAGGACTTAACTTTAGTTAGTGACAATGTCGGAGACCTAGTGGAAGTGATCGAAAGCTATGGCAATCATCTAAGAGACATCTATCAGATGGATGCATTCTATGGAGATGAAACTCTAGAAGGGTTGATGACGCATACCAATGCTTTGAGAACCCTTCTAGAGGAACAATATGGAGACGTGATAAACATTACAGAACCAATTGAATATAAATTAGACAAGGAAGATGAAGATGCCGAAGAAGAGAGCACCGAAAAAGAAAAACATGTACTTTACGCAGGTTCACGAAGACGCGATAGTTAAATATTGTTCGACTGTAGACTTACGAAAGAAAGAAGAACTTTATATGGCCCTTATTAGACCAGCGTTCTCGCAAATGGTTGATAAGATTGTTTACACCTATAGATTTACAAACTTGCCGGACATCGAAGACCTCAGAGAGGAGTGTAAAGGGTGGTTAGTAACTATCCTTGCAAAGTTTGATCCCAATAAAGGATCTAAAGCATTCTCTTACTTCTCTGTTGTGACAAAGAATTGGTTTATCCATAAAGTCAAGAAGAACAAGAAGCGTCTCGAAAGAGAGATTTCCTTCGAAGCGGTCGATTATGATCTCGAAAGGGATTTGATAGACAAAGGCGAGAGCTACCAAGACAAAGAAGTTCGAAAGGAACTCATTGCAAATCTCAGAAGAGAGATGGAAACTTGGCAAGTTGATTTCTCTAAGCCGGCTGAAAAGAAGGTTTATGATGCTGTAATTGTGCTCTTTGATTCTGCTGATGAAATCGAAATATTTAATAAAAAAGCAATCTATCTTTACCTCCGAGAAATCACAGGTATGAACACGAAACAGGTCGTAACCCAATTGAATAAAATGAGAAAGAAATATAGAGAATTCAGAACCGACTGGGACGATGGCAAAATTTAACAGGAACTAATTACTACCATGAGCAGTGATAAATTCATAAAAGAAGCTATAGATAACATCAGGGGTGACCGTGAAACAACACGCGAGCTCCTAGATGATGCAATGCGATATTTAGCCATAGACCAGTCCCGACACAGAGACATGGGTCAAACCCTAGCGAAGTACGTAGAAACGCTTCAGAGGTCAAATGAGCAGCTTGTAAAGCTGTGTGGCCTCATGTCTAAGAATGAGAAAACAGACGAGTTGACCGACAAAGACTTTGCTCAAATATTTGATCAAATTCAAGAGTCGGAGGACAAGTAGTGCCCATAACATTTAAAAAATCATACGTTAACGGGTACAAGTTTAACCAGTACACAAATAGCTCTAAAGATTTATACAACTTGCAAATGACAAATATCATGGATGCATTCTTTGACAATGCCATGACAAACGTCACGAATGGTGCTTTCAAAGCAGTTGTATTAAGCGGAATTAGGACTGAAGGTCCAGCTGGAGAAGGAACAGACGCGAATGACGGCAGTATAACCAATGGCTTTGTAAATATTGTAGTTAAACCTTTAACCCCATTCGGCGACATGATACCGGATCCGAGAGCATATACTTCCCCAGTTGACATCAATTATGTTATTGGAATGTATGCTTCAATGTACACAGCAAGATCTGATCACCCTTTTGATGCTACAAACCCAGTTGCGTTTGGCCAAGTAATAGATTGTTATTTTGAGTCGGGAAATGTTTCCAATTCAGATTTTAGAACTTTAAGGTTCTCAAAACCAGTCGGCTACACAGTTGACAAAACTTTTGAAGATTTAGCCACTATAGAAGGAGTTCTATCCGCAACAGATGCCGATTGGGCGAACTGTGCACTACTTGGCTCTGCAACTGCATATGAGGCCATCGGTGCCGAACACTTAGGAGCCGCTGATGCCAATCCGGACAAGAAATTTGGTCCGGGTGCCGATGGGGAACTAAGAAAAGCTGCTTGGCAAGCTCTAAGGCCTTTCTTACCAAAAAGCACAGTGTTAACCAGCGTATATAGAGGTCAAGAGGATCAAAATAGGATAATTAAAAACTATGCAATAAGATATGGCTTCACCGGTGACACTACTGACTATACCGCAATGCATGCTTTTATTCGTAAAAAACCAACTCCCGGCTTAGTTGTTGGAAGATATGTAGGCAGAGGACATGGTGGTAAAGGCAGGACAGGAGCCTTTGATTTAAGTGGGGCAAATTTGGATTTAATCTGGTCAGCGGTCCAAGCAGCAAACAGAGGCCTTCAAGGACAGGTTAAATTTGCACAGCTTAAACAAGGAAAAGGCGAATCATCAATCATGGAGAGATCCAACAATTGTGTCCATGTTCACTTTGAATTGTCCGATGTTAATATAACAGTGGTACCTGGGGAATCTGGCCCACCTGCATCAGATGATGTAGTCGCTTTTGCCGACTTGCAGACCAAGTACTCTGGTAAAACAATGTATTTTATTCCGGGCACTGGCGCTCGACAGGGAAGTTTTATAATTGAAGATAAACATATGTTCTTCAAGTACAACGACGACGATGGTGTCAATAGAAAATTGAGGGTTTTTCAATAATGAGTAAAGAATCAAGAAGAAAAATAAAAGATCAATCTCAAAGTACCGCTGACCTTGACAAAGAAAAAAGGTTTGGAAAAAATCAAGGTATTGCAAACAAAAATTTGCGAGAAGCTCAACCAACTTATGAAAAGGCTGGTTCTGAAACGATAGAGAAGGGAAAAAACAACTCATTCATCATACAAGGTCGAGACAGACCTGGAAACCTATATTCTGGCTATGGCGGACGTGGAGCTACCCAAGCCGCTCGAATTGATCTTATTGCCGGCTTAGGCTCATCTTATAGGTATAAAGATGGAACTCATGGTCCTCCTCCAAACAAGGACACAATTATTAACCCTAACTTTGCAATGGATGCTGCGAGAGTTTATATATCTCAAAGGGCAGACATTGATCGCTATATGGGTCTCGCGGAAGTGCCAATGCAAGCACCAGCAGGAAGGTCAACCATTGGCCTTAAAGCTGACACCATTCGCATTCACTCGAGACAAGACATTAAGATCGTTACAGGTCGTGCACGATACGAAGGATTGGGAGGTGACGGAGAAAGACTTTCGAATGGTGGAATAAATCAAACAGTGGGAACGATATCTCTAATAGCAGGAAATCATACTGGTAAGGAGCAACGATCTTCATTTGATATTTTGCGTCCATTTGGAAGAACCGAGGATAGTCGTAACAAGCTTCAACCAATACCAAAGGGTGAGAACCTATCTGAATGTATAGAAGACATTGTAAAGGCACTACAGGAGCTCTCTACTCTTGTTGGGACCAATACTTCCATGATTAAGATAATGAATAGAGAATTGATGAATCCAATGAATCACTTTGCAACAGCTCCCGGCGCGCCAACAACTTTCACCACAGGCACTTATACTCTAGTAGCTGCACCTCTTGTGAAGACTATGGTAACGAGCGCACTCAACACTAGAGAAATGACCAACAAAAATTTAGGAATGATTAAGTTTAACTACTTAAGCAAATATGGATCAGACTATATCAATAGTAGATACGTTTTCACAACATAGAGGTAAGCCATGGCTGAAATAGAAAAGAAATATTCGGACTATCAAACCAGCGAGTGTGATACCCAAGAACCAATAGAGCCCATAGACGAGAAACTTTGTCCAACGTGTCAGATAAATCCTGACTGGAAACTGCCGGCTGCTCACTGGTCTGACATACAAGAAGCTTATCTCAACGAGAGCGTTTGCGAGTATCATGTAAGGGTATACGAAAATGAGAGAGCAACATTCTTTGAGAGAGCTGATACCGAAGGAGCAGATCTAGAGGAGGCAATAAAAAGCTTAGGAGTCGAACGAATCCTTGTCGACCTTGACAAGCCATTGAATGATGGAACAAGACAACAGCTTATGAACGCTGCATTTATTGTAGATGATTTTCCATCAACATCCGAGCTCGGCACGGCTTATCTCGTCGGTGTACCAGCTTTTAACATGGATCAAATCTTACCTAATGATTCTGAGGATGCACAGCCAAGCGCAATAGAAGAAGGTTCTGGCGGTGAAATAATAATCGAACTTAATGGATTTAATCGTAAACTTAGACAATTGAGGACGGCTCTTGGTACTTATGGCGGATACTACTCATCTAATCAAGCTGTCGGTGCTGGATTTGTTGTACGAGAAAAAGATGTCGAGACAAACAGAATAAATTATCGAAACACTAGAAAAAAGTTAAAAAACTTTAAATCAGAACTGAACGACAGGTTAGTCTTGAAAGGATATCCTAGGATAGGAAACACAGGTGTCTTTAAGAAAAAGAGATTTAAAAAGATAAAATTTGTCTTTCGAGACAACGGAAAACCATTTGATCTAAAAAAAGTATATGTCCTAGATGCAGAGTGTGACAAATACATAAAAATACCAATACCCAACGGCCACTTGTTGCGCAAACCATCTACGAGAGTGGTGTACAACTTTCTCGAGAATTTTGATCAAGTTATCAATGATATCACGGCAAAAGAAACCAAGCCTTGGCTCGACTTTACCTTAGAGCACTTTTACCCTGAAATGATTGTAGATTATGGTGATCTCGCAGACAGAGAAGAAACAAAGGCTGGGCTTGAGTGTCTAATAGAGCTTGAGCTTGGAATTGGAAACGGACAGGTC
>Ga0209535_1000625_pt1 | contig 24855 bp, 22 predicted proteins | sample LinPmetageLP28_FD_184041 | JGI IMG/M metagenome (GOLD analysis project Ga0209535, IMG submission 184041) | Marine viral communities from the Pacific Ocean - LP-28 (SPAdes) (version 2) | ecosystem: Environmental > Aquatic > Marine > Oceanic | place: Pacific Ocean | collected 2009-08-22
GTCTTTGCGGCTCCAACCCGTGTCGGGCAAACCGTCATTACCTGCGTCTGTGGTAGTTTCCTCATCGCCTTCAATCAAGAAGCGTGATGTAGGTAGTGAGTGTCGCCATTCGTTAAGCCATTCTTGACTTACTTCAACAACTTCACCACGAGTCCACATACCCATCGTATGTCGCATTGGGCGTTCAAAGAACGGTCCCAAAAAGGTTACAGTAGGCATTTAGCCCACCTCAAACAAGAAGCATCATCAAGACGACTGATTCAGTGCCACCGCTTACATTCTTTAGAATTAGCGGAGTACGCTTGTAAAGTTCTGTGTTGTTGGCGGTTTCCACTGGTGTGTTGCCGGTGAGTGTAATCGAAGTTGCTGTGAGTTCCTTGATAGTACCAAGATGCGCCCCCTCAAGAGTGGTGATAACATCACCAGCACTGAATTGAGTGGTTGCATCAACAGTATCAACGGTAGCGACACTTTGACTTGTCAAAAAGTTTGAGCCATCGTTAATCAAAACACCTGTTGCAACGGATTGCATCATCAATGGGTCGAGAGAAGCACTGTCACCCAACCATTGGCAACTTGTGTGAACAATGTCACTGCAAGAACCGGAAAGGGTAAGAGTTGCGTTGTCAGTAGCGTTTGACCACTTAGCGACAATCAATCGTGGGTTGTGAACTTGGCCGGAACCATCGGAGTTCGATGCTTGGAAACCGGTAATGCTACCGGGGTATGTTCCGTTAAAGCCGTCAAGCCACTTTGTTTTGTCTTGGTCAACACCGCCCTGCAAGGGTAGGTCCATCATTACATGGATTTCGCCCGCAGATGGTGTGTATGTCAAATTTCGGTATGTAATTGCTGCCATATTATGTCATCTCCATTATTTTTTTCTCATCCACCATCACTTAAGGTCACGAATTGAAGCGTGTCCTCCGAAGAAAGTCGTCCATAGTTCTCCCATAGTTCGGTACATTCCTTCTTGTCCAAGACGGTTGATTGCGAATGGGTCACCAGTTTCAATACCACTCTCGAAGTATTGGGTTGGGATTGCGGTCGAGAAGTACAAGTAGTCCGTATCGAGGAAGTACATGCGGCTCAAGGTGTCTGCTTGAACATCCTTAGATGGGATGATTGGGACACCGTTGTAGGTAGCGACGATGAATCCGGCTTCGATACCGGGAACACCCTTGACTCCGTTGTAGGTAGGAGTGATTCGCTTCTCTTCCATGAATCGCTGTTGCGACTGTAGGAGTTGTTGAAGGCGCATCAAAGTGTCATATCCTGTAAGGATGACCTTTGGGTTGCCACCACGAGTCCAGCACTTTTGGAAGATGGTGTCCAAGTGGTCGAGGGAGAGAGTTCGGTCAGTACCGGAGTTCTCATCGTGTTCTGCGAGGGACCAAGCGTTTGCACTTCGGTCGATTGAGTAAATGTCTTCATCGGAGCCAGCAGATGCACCGGTAGCGATACGGTCAAGTGACTCGAAATCGTTGCCAGCGGCGGTAGCCTTGTCAACAAGAAGCATCTTGTTGATATGCTCGGCGTGGTGCTTACCCATTTCTTCCTTGAGGATTGAGCGAATGTCGCCCAGTCCGTCATCCTTGTCAGCAAGGAACATTGCGGTTTCGCTCATGTCGAAGGTGTGAACCACAGTCTTCGGCTTTGCGGCAATGTGTTGGAAGGTAGGCTTGGTGGTGTCCGGTAGGGTTGCGTTTTCTGCAACACCGCCGCCAACAGTGAACGAAGGTCGTGCAGTGATGACTCGCCATCCACTGCGTTCCCACGGTCGCTTTGGTAGGATTGAAAATGCGTTGAACTCTTGGTTCAATTGGGACCAAACTTTGCGACCATAAATCGCTTGGTATGTACCAGCAGTTGTACTCATCATTGGGCTGTCAGCCTTGAGCAATTCACTACCGGAGTAGGAATAGCCCATTGCGTTACCTGCGCCGTAGTAGTATCGTTCCATGTCAGTTACGCTTCGGATATAATCTCTTGCCATATATTTCACTCTCCATTATTTTTTTTGTTTTCAAGCCCCTCGTGTTACCGAAGCGGCGAGATTGTGTACTTCATCCCAAGACATGTTGCTCAAGTCTTGTGTGGATGGGACTTCGACATTAGATGTGGAAGCCGACTTTTGAATTGATGTGCCGGAAATGGCGATGTTGTCAATTCGCTCACTTAGAGCGTTGATGGACTTCATCACTTCATTGATTGGGGCACGAGCATCGAACTCGGCTTTTTCAGCCTGTTGCTTTGCAATTGTCATTTCACTGTTCAATCGGTTAGCGAATTGAGATTCAAGGTCGCCACGGAATCCTTGTTCCAATGCGGCGGCTTTGTAAACTTCGTATGCGGCTTCAATATCAGTTGAAGAAACATTGCTGTGGTTAAGGTAGCCCTTGCTCATTGTAACAGGTCCAAGTGCGCCGGATGGGGTCTTACCACCGGATGAGGTGATTGCGTTGATTGCACCAGTGGAAGGAGAACCGTTCTCCTGTCCACGGCCACGGACTTGACCAGCGAAGTAGTCAGCACCATCAACGGCATCGGGGTTGTCGAAGCCACCAAGTTGTGCCTTCTCCAAGTTGTCGAAATGTTGTCGTGCCTCTCCGGTATTAACACCAGCAGATTTGAGGGTGTCTTCCATCCAGTTGAGGTATTCAGCAGTGATAACATCACTGTATTCGCTCTTTGCGTAGGTCATCTTATCATCAGTCATATTATCATCATCATCCTTTTTGTCTTCGTCTTTCTTGTCGGCGAATGGGTTTTTGGATTCTTCTTTTTCCTCTTTAGGTTCGGAATCATCCTTTTTGTCGTTCATGTGTTCTTTGAGGCCGGGAGGCATTTCGCCTTTTTCCATTGCGTCAAGTCGGGCTTCGAGTCTGCTCATAACATTGTTTAAGTCATTTTCTGTGGTCATGTTGGTGTCCTCCTTTAGAATACGAAATTGTGCTTCGGGGTTAATTCCTTTTTCACAAATCGTAATCTCATGCAGTTCCATCTTACTAATTTCTTGGTAATCTCCATGTTCTCCATCAGATTTACGCACTCTTTTGAATGCCTGTCCACCAATGGAGAATCCTTGCAGATTTCCTTTACGGATTTCTGCTCCCACTTCACGAGCCTTTTCAATGTCGTTGCGAAGTGAAACAACCACAAACATACCAGTATCGTCAACTTCGGATTTCCACATCCTTCCGTTTGAGTCAACATAGGAGTCGATAACTTCTCCCACTTGAATGTTAGAGTGAGCAAGTTGCACATTGCGGAACTTGTCGCTCTTCATGAATCCGCCAAAAGCATCTTTTAGTGCTGAACGGGTAATAAGGTCACCTTGCTTATCCACCAGTTCAACTGATGCGTAGCCAGCGATAACCATGTCGGAACTGCCCTTGATGAGAGCAATGCCGGAGGTAGGTCGCTTAAGGGACAACATTACCCTCCGATTCACTGTCATGGTATATAGAATGATACTATTACACTGAAAGAGTTGGGGTATCATTTTCATCGTCATAAACGATGGACTCGTCTTCATCGGTCTTCATTTCAATGTGTTTTACTGGTTTTTTCTTTTCTTCTGCGGAATCGGGTTTTATTTCTCCTTCATCCGGTCTTTTCTTTCCGTCATAATCCGGTAAGTTGCTTTCTTCTGTTAATCTTGTAGGACCACTTGGTGATTCAATAGGTGTAGCCATATCAATTCCCAAGCCTTTTGGTCCAGTCCAAGTCAATTTTTCTTTAGCAAGTTGGTCTAACGCCCTACTGATAATTTCAAAAGCCTTCTTTGTTGAGGGTTTGAGAAGGCGATTTTCGTCATCTTCATCTAAAACACCCGCTGATTGCCTGTCTTGTCTTTCACGACTTGGAGTTTTTTCATCATCCATCATGGTTGATTTAGTAAGATGACCTTCAATCATCAATGGGGCAACAGTGTGCCAATACGGATGAAGACTTTCTGCTAATGTAATTGAGTAGTTTGATTTTCTTAAATCACCCAAAGCAGAAGAAGGTGTGTGTAAATACCAATTTTCTCCAATTCTTTCAACTTGATATATCACGGTGTCGATATTTTTCAAAATTACTTGAATGGTGTTATTGTGATATTCTAAATCGTGTGGTATGAGTATAGGTGAAAATGATTTTGTGAGTAAATCAAGTGATTCTGTGCTGGCCGCACCTTCACCTTCACCTTCACTTTCTATTTGGCCCACTTGTACATTATACACATCTCGACTTTTTCTTCGCTTCTTAGAAACACCAGTGATAGTTGCTCGAACAATATCACCAACTTTGAATGCTTTTTGTTGATTGTGTGCTGTTCCTACATCCATGTAAAATTTGTTTTTATGCGTCACAGCCCGGTTGCCCAATGATTCACCATCAAGAATTGGACCTGCACCAAGTTGATACGAGAATGGCCCATTACCCTTGCGGTTAAGGATAATAAAGTTGAAGTCACGAGTTTTACGCAGTAATAACCACTTTGGATGACGACGCTCTCCTTTCATGTATGTGGATTTGTTGTCACGCAAAAGTACAACCTTATGTTCGTTCTGCAAAATTTTAACAGCATCCTCAAGTCCTTCTTCATCAGTCATTTTAGTGTCATGTGGACCCGGAATGATGACATTTTCATGACTATCAAACTGCCCTCTTAGCACTTTCATGCGTTCATGCATCAGCATTTCACCCACATTGGTATCATCATAATTGATAATGTCGATGATGTTCAAATCTTCTTTACCTACAATACCATCAATAACGAAATTGTTGTCATTTAGTTCTGCAAGGCTTTCTTTGAAGGCTTTTTTCAACCCAACTTTACGGCCATTTTCATCGTAAGTAGTGATTTCATTGTCTTTTTGTACGATAATAACACGCTTACCATCGTACCATTTACTCACAACCCAAGAGCCACTGAACCCTCTCAAATGTTCAAGGTCACTTAAATCAAAGATACGATGCATGGGTCGCACAGGTGGAACCCATTCAGCATCACTACTCTTTGTCAATAGAACATCGGGATTCAAAAGAGAAGTGATGTATTCTCCCATCTCTCCCAAAGCAATACGGTCTTCTGCTGTTTCGTAAGTTAATGGGTTCATTGCTAAAGCCGGTGATGTGACATTTTGTACTGGTATGCTTTCTAAACCTTGAAGCACTTGACTACCTACTTCTTTCCCGTGTAAACCAGTAATTGCATCTTGCCATGTGTTTTGAAACAACTTTGGTTCAGTAAAAGTTCCGACTACAGGTTCACCATCACTTGAAAAATCAATTCCAAATGTTGATTGTTGAGGATTAGCCACTGAATGTACTACACCGGCTCCGGTGTGTGTTGGAATGATACCATAGGTATCGGGGTTTATTCCACCTACAGGTACAGGTTCTTGATTAAAACCAACAGACAATGTGGTTTTTTCTTGAGGTGTCATATTATCAATGTTAATTTGATTTTGATTCAAGGCGACAATACTATCAAGTCGATTTTTTGAAGCACGAGTCTTGTATTTTTTCTCCCCCGAACCAACACCAAAGCGATTGTGAATGTCAATTTGCTTACCACCAGCATCAAAGAACGACAAACCAGCGGGTGACATAAGCGAGTCATCGGCTACAGTGCGTACAACATTGCTTGTAATGCTATGAATTGGGTGTTGCTTCCATTTTTCGTGTTTTGGTTGAGAGTTTTCCATTGCAGTGTGGAAGCCTTCATTTACACTGTCTTGTAAAAATTCATCATCACCAGCAAGATGATGCAAAAAGAAATCATCATCAAATTTACCGCTTTCCATAAGTTGGCCTACGGTACTCACATGCAAGGGTTGGTTTGTATTGTTAGATTCATCAATTATTCGTTGAACATGTGAGGCCATGCGGTTTCTTTGTTCTGTAGTTTTTGGAGTAAGACCAAGACCTTCTAAAACTTCATCGGTGTTCATAGTACCGTCAACGGTAAAAATTTCGTCACCTTGTAGGTGTTCGGTTATCTTTGGATGGACACCTTTTTGTCGTTGAGGTACTTTTTCAGTTGTATTACCAAAACGGTATGCTTGAGTTTTGATACCATGTACATCGTGAGGTACTGTACCCAACATTCTTTCAGCCTCAAACATCAGTCGGTTGTGATTTGCAAGAAACTGTTGAGGGTCTGTACTTGCTAATTCTTCACTAAAGTGATTTGGGTCATGTTCCAATACACGGGGTAGTAAAAATTGTGCGGCTTGAAATACAGACTCACGGCTTGCTTTGAGTAAGTTATTGAAAACTTTAGCATCTGCCTCAAAAGGATTAGTTTTACCGAGTACACTCTTTGCGGCTTTACTTTGTAGTTGATTAAGTTCAACTGTGAGTTCTTGTATTTCATTCATAATGCGCTTTGCCCCTTCGGGACTAAACTCTCCTTGTGCCGCAGGGTCATAGAGTGTTGATTGAAGTTGTTCAATTTCTGTACGAATATCTTCTTCTCTTTGAACGGAAGGGTACATACCACCCATTGATAACGCTCTATGAATAGTGTGAGCATCAAATGGTAGTGCATTACCTTCCTTATCAAGAGTTTTAATACTACTCCTACCACTCAAACTTCCTTTCTTGTTTGCCTCTAACTTTTCTTGTGCCAGTTCATAACGGTGGTTTGTCAACCAGTTATGCAAACCTTCAATGTCGCCAGTATTGAGTGCTACATCTTGTTGAGTAAGAGCATCCTTAAGTTGTTGAAATTCTATGTTATTTTCATCGTCATCAATATCCCCATGAAGGTGATTAAAAACTTCGGTTGCTGAACTGTTGTTCAATTTTGCTAATGCAGTTAAAATCCTCATATTTTTAGCATCATCGGCGTTTCTAATGTACCGTTTGGTATTTTCAAATGATGGTTGCCTTTGCCCTATTCCTTGAAAATCTATGAAATCGTCATGGTCAGCACCATAAGTGACAGGTACATTTCCATCTTTTAATGCCTTGAGTTGTTCCATTGAAGTTTTGTTGGGTGCATGGGGTGAATTACTTCGACCGAGCATAGTTTTAAGGTAATGTAGTCTTCTTTTCTTTGCTAAAATAGGCCCATCGCCGCTATGTGATGAATATGCTTGTTCGGGATGAGTAGTTTTCATAGCGTTAAATGTAGTGGATGGATGGAAATACCGTGTTTTAAATTTCTTTCTTTCTGCACTGTTCATGTTCCTTATTGCATATTCTGTTTGAGGTGAAAGCGTTGTTTTGTGAAGAGTCCAGTTGTGTTTTTCACCCGCTGATGTTTTTGTAAATATATTGGCTGGTGAAAATATGTTTTCCAACAAAGTGCGTTTATCACCTTTATCAAACTTTTTTGTGACTGGGTTCCAAGTACCAACAGGATTTGCTTTTCCAGTACCAAAATGCAACCCTAATGACATATTTTCGGGGTTTACATTTAATGGCTCATATTGTTTTGAGCCTGTTATCGCATTGGTGTGCGGTTTAGTTTCAAACATTGAAGAAAACTCCGGCATAGTATTGTCTTCTTTTATGCTTGATGTTTGTACTGGTTTTTGACCTTCACCAGTAAAGGGGTTAAAAGGCTCATCAGCATCTATGGAAGAAGGTAGTATTTCATCGAGTGTGGGTTGCATTCCGGGTGATAAACTGTGAATTATTTCGTTGTAAGCAGAATGAGTCATACCTGCTCCACCACCTACATCAAGACCTTGACTCCAAAATTTAGCCGGTCCTACGGTAAAATTACCATTACCACCGAGTTGCCAGTATTTGGGTGCATCTTCATCGGGGTGAGGTCCGTGTGGGGCTTGAAGAAAAGTAAGGTGTTCCCTCATTTCTTTCCCTCTTGATGCGATATTACCACTCAATTTTGCTTCTTCTTCCATATTTTCTATGTCTTCTAAAGGTATAACAGGACCATCCATGTTTCCATAAATAGGATGCTTTAACAGTGGTTTACGAGTTTTAGGGTCATAACCGGCAAGGAAAAGAATATCTTCCATTGACATAAATGTTTCATGTGGACCTTGCATAACATTTCTCTTTTTTGGTCGATGGTTTCTTGATGATGCCCATAGACCTTTTACTCCATCTTTTGTTTCAAGAGGGTAAGATTCCGCCATGTCATTTTTGTCAAGATTTAACTTTGGTAAGAAACTGAACGGTTTACCTACCCACTCACCGTTTTGGTCTTCTTCGATACCATGAGCATCATGTAACGCTTCAATAATATAATCAGCAATAGAACCAGTTGCTTCTTTTTTATCATCTAAAAGTTGGTATGTATGTGCGGCTTCACCAAAGGCATTTTGCAGAAACCTGTTATCACCTTGACTATAATCTTCCATACTTTCCATACGATGATGTGCATTAGCACCCCTATGCTCATCACCTCGTGTAGCCCAATTTAACTCCGGTGTACGACGAATCAAGTTATTCCAAGCAATGCGAGCAGAAGGTATTGTTTCACCGTTGGGTAATTTTAGAAGAGGCTTTTTATCAAGACCACCTTCTTCATGTATTCGACGCATAACTGCTGTACGCTCAACGGGGTTTAACCATTCAAGACCATACATGTACCCCTCATGACCAAGTGCCGATGGGTGTTCATCACTATTTTCATCAACAACATAATCGTCACTTACCCATTGCTTGGCTCTTGCTTCAAAATGAGCAACTCGCAAGCGATTCTCATTTTCTTCTGCCGAACGACCTTCGGAAAGATTTGCCTCATTCATTTTAATAGCATCAATGTTATTTCGTTTCCATCGTTGATAATCTCGTTGATACAAGTCATCTTGATGAGAAACATTGCTACCATTTACTCGGATTGGCCCTAATAGCGTTTTGTTGTTGTGACCAAAAATAAGTGGACTTTTGACCTTTTCAAGTTCATCGTGTAGTAAACCTTCCATTCGTGCTTCTTCTTTTGAGTGTCCGTTGAAAATGTGACTTCTAAACTTCTCAACAAAAGCCGGATAACCACTTATGGAATTAGTATGCAATAAAGGGTGAATAGAAGAATGGAATGGAAAATGCATTTTTGTGTAGGGTGAGCCGGTTTCGGGGGTAAAAGAAGGCCATACAGCATGAGAATGCATTGTGTCTTTTGCACCACGCAGACCTTTATTCCAAATATGATTTGTAGGTTCATTGTAAATTTCTTGACGACCAAGAAGCATACCCGGTCCTTCTGCTACTTCCGCTTGGGTATTTACCATAGCAATATCTTGACCTGCTATTTTTTCCCGCTGTGCATCATCTTTAACAATCATTTCAGCACTGTATTTCAAAGTACGAAGAGTGTCGTCGGTAGGTGCTTTTTCTAAAGACTCCCACGCTATGATGTATTCTGCGGCATTAAAGGCTAAATCCTTACCATCGGCTAATGATAAAAGAAAGTCATTTTTTACAATGTTAAAATTTTCTGCCACCATAAGTTCACCGCCTCATTGTAGCGGTTGAAACTTAGGACAAGCAAAAATATCCATACCGAGATGTAAATTACATCCTTCTCGTGGATTACCCCCACAAGTTAGGCAAGACATTGATTTACCCTGCTCGACTTCTTCACGAACTGCCGCTTTGGGTGACTTGATTACCATGATGTAAGCCATGTGACCACATCAATATCTTCGCTCGCTTCCGCCTTCTGCGTCTTCTCTTTCAGTACCAGTACCGGCGTGTGGGTTCATACGACCGCCAAGTTTACCCAAGTCAACTTTTTTGTCATGCTTGTCACGCTTTGGTTTACCATCTTCGTATTCAATGGTGTTGCCATTTGTAGTGTAGTAAGCGGTCTTGGTTTGCCCACCGGATTCAGTGACCAAGTGTGGGTTTATATCGGTAATTTTTTCCTTTGGTATTGGTTTTGGGTCAGCCAAAGGGTCAGCCTTTGCCATTTTTCCACCACAGCCCATTTTCATGCAACCCATCTTGTTCATTTTAGAACCGCAACTTGGACAGTCTTTACACTTACAAGGTTTCTTTCCACAGTCACACTTACCTTTTTCAAGAAGACCTAAACGATTGTTCATTTCTTCTGCTTTTTCAAGCATCTGCTTAACTTCATAACTAATTGCTTCAAATCTTGGCTTCATACTTACACCTCGGTTTCTTTTGCTGATTGTGCCATTTCATGAATGTCTTCCCACGACATATTGTGGAACTCTTCATTTGTTTGTGGCACAGAAGAATTTACACCCTTCATAATTGAATCATCATTCATGTCGTTTCTAAAAGCATCACCAGTGACATTTTCAGTAAACGGTGTCGTTGCTTTCACCATGCCCATTTTTTTCAACATAATAGTTGGATTGTTAATCATTTTACGAAGACGCATGTTTTCGTGCTTAAGTGATTCAAGGTCACTGTCCATGCTTTCCATCTTTGTAATCAAAACACCCATCAATCGTTCCGCATCCGATTGTTCAGTCATTTAAATCACCTCATTGAGAGTGTCGGCCAAAAGTTCCGGTGACACGAGTATAGTTTGATGGTCGAACTCCGTTTGAAACAGTACCACTAAGTCGGTGTCCTTGAAGGGATTGAGCCGAAGTCGGTCGATTATCAAACTTCATAACTGGTGCGCCACCAGCGTAAATATCGTTAGGACCAACTGTAAGACCACTTTCAGCCTTAGAAATAGCGGCAGACAAATCTTCCGAAAGGAAGTCTGCTACTTTACGCAATTCATTCAATTGTTGCTTTGCTAAGTTAGCATCACCGGTTGTCAAGGCAGTAATAAATGCCTTTTGGTGTTGTTCCATCTTTCTTGCCATTGGGTCCATTTTGATTAAATCCATATTCAGCCCTGCCTTATCCCATGTTGTCGCTCTTTAAGAGTCTTTATGCACCCTTGAAATTTCTTGCATTCAAAAGAGCATTGCTATTCTGTTGTCCAATAGAGGGTTGTGGACCTCTTTGTTGTACACTTGTTACAGGAGAGCCACTACCAGCCGATGTACGGCGTTGTGGAGCGGCTGGCCCTCGATTACGGATTCCCATACCTTGACCTCCGGGTTGCGGAGGGGGCATTGGCATTCCACCTTGTGGCATACCCGGAGGCATACCTCTCATTGGCATTCCACCCATTGGCATTCCACCCATTGGCATTCCACCCGGCATCTGTCCACCCGGCATCATACCCGGAGGTGGCATTCCGCCACCCGGCATAGGTGGTGGCATTCCGCCACCCGGAGGTGCGCCACCCGGAGGTGCGGCAGGTTGTGGTGGAGGCTTACGATACACAAAGCGAATATCGCTACTCGACTCACCATCAACCAAATCGGCTACAAAACCAAGTTGAGTCATTCGTTGCGCTACATTGAGTTCTTGCTCATCACGGCGTAGTCGAGTAATTTCATCTTCTTCTTCATTTGGATAAAGAGTGAGTTTCCAATCATGGACTCCCATTTCTTTCAGCATCTTAGGGAAAAGAACATCGGTGTAAATTTTTTGTCCAAATTCAACAGCACGATTTGTAACAAGGATTTGCATACCCTCATTACTCAAGCCACCCGACTTACCGCTATCAACCATGAATACACTTGAAACACCAAAGTAAGCCGCAATACGATTACGAATTTCATCACGAACTGCAATGTACTGCATTTCTTCAAGCGTGTCCATAAACTTAATCCAATTTACACCACCACGGCCAGTTTGACTTTCAATACCCACTTTTGGAATGTAATGTGGGTCACGCTCCATTTTCTCATCAACAGACTTCCAAAATGATTTCATCGACTCAAGGTTATCAGTCGTGACTGAAATAATCCCCTTTGGCATTCTTCGCTTTTGATAAGCAGTGTACATGTAATTATCCATTGCTGTAAGTGTCATTGCTTGTCGCCACATTGTGTTGACCGGTGAACGACCGTATAATTTAGATGGATTGTACTTACTCAAATGAAGAACTTCACCTTCGATGAAATACTGCGTTTTACCGCTACCAGCCATGTTGACATAATGTACATCATGTAAGTCCATTCCGCATGTTTCACATTTATCACTTTCAGCGTGTGTTTTTACTTGGTCCCTGTGGATTCTGCAAACCTTGTATCGTCCACCACGAACACCACGCTTATCGGCAACAATACGCATAAAGATAGGGTCACCTCGAATCATTTCTTTAACACGGAAAAATGCAACTTCTTTTGATTCCGGGTCAATGTAGTATTCTTTTACCAAGATTAAGAATGCATCATCAACAATGTTTAGGTCATTTTCAACTTCATTAAGAATATGAATAAATGCTTGGTCCATACTGTTGTTTTGATTTAACAACCACTTCACATAGGTGATTTCATCATGGTCGGGGTCACGCACTGGACCTTGACAAACATTACAAACTTCAACTTCATGTTGATATTCTTCTCCGCAATCACTACATTTTTTATGAAAACGCTTTTCAAAGTAGTGTCCTCTTCGGAACATTTCTTGTCGAATTTTTGAAAGGACTGTTCTTAAAATCAAACATTCCGTACTTACTGCATAAAGCGCAGGTATGGTAATACCCTGTGCCATGACTGGTTCTTGAATACCACTTGTCCAAAGTGGCATGGTCGGAGTTGGAGATTGCTTACGCTTGAATGGTTTACCAAGCGCACCTAAAAATCGGCTTATTCTGCTGTCGTCGTCTGCCATCAAAGTCCCTCCGCATATCCACCTATGGTATCAGCATCCAAGCCCCACTTAGTCAAGAGGTTGTCGGCTTTCTTTTTATCATCTTTCCAATTACTGAAAGTGACAAGTTTTTGTAATTCGTTTTTTCTCATCCTATCTTTAGAATCAATAAAAGTCAAAACAGCCTTTGCTTGCAATGATTTCATTTTCAAGTGAGGTAAGATTCCTTTGAGTAATTGTCGTAAATCATCCTTTGATTGAAAAACCAATCTGTGAAGACTCCGATTACTGTTTTTGTGAATTTTTTGATTCAAAACTAAGCGACCACAACCGAGGGCTTTGTGTAAGTTTTCACAGTGGTCTTTACCCCTTTCTCCTGTAGCAACAAATGTTGCTCTTGGCTCACCTCTTTCGCTAATAAAAATACTTCCATCAGCATCAAGAAAACCAGCCGCATACGCCCAAATATCCTTGATAATCAAACCATCGGTGCCCATTTTTAAAAATTGTCCACGAGTCGGTGAACGATAAATGTCGAGTTCTTCGCCGTACATTTTGATAAGCATACCAAGTTTACTGGGAGTAATGGACTTGTTTAAGACACCAACACCACGACGCACAATCTCACGGCTACTTAATTCACCGCTTTTTTCTAACTGCGTCGAAGCAAACTCTAAAGTTGTTTTATCGTCTTTTGAAATAGAATCAATTTGATGCAAAGTTTTTCGCCACATCTTTTGAGCATCTTTACGCATTTGCATTGCGTCAACCCAATTTTCTTGTTCATCAGTACCCCAATCATTAAGTTCGTTTAGCATTGAAAGTACAGAAGTGGCTTTCAAAAACATTTGACATGCTTGTTGTAAACCGGTACTTCTTGACTCACCAAACTTTCGCAGTGATTTTAGTGAGCGGTCATTTATTCCCATGTATCGTATGGTGTCTTGCAAACCATCACTCCAAGTCAAATTATTGATTGTTGCTTCAACTTCCATTGCCTTAATTGTTCTTACATCATCAATAACAGCATCAATCATATCTCGATTACTTTTGTCGTTTCGACGCATTTTTCGACACATACGAATGATTGAGTCAGCATTTTTACCATATGTGGCCTCAAGCCATCCATCTCCATTTTTTGGAAAACCGTATGATTTTATGTCTTCTTTAATAAACAAAGACGACTCTTTGACTACAGGAATTTGTTTGTTGTAAAAAAGTGGATGCTGTGCTAATGTGTTAAACACACTTTTAGTGAAATCATCACCGTTAATTTGTGGAGCATCGTACTCATCACCGACAATTGCACTACCCCACATATTGGCTACCTCATTGTCCTATCATTTAGAGATTCCTATGATGGTGAAACACAGGAACTTTGGTATCACCGTGTCCCATTTGTCGAAGGGCTTCCATTCGGTGTCCACCTTCTTGCATTCCGGTATATTTTTTGTTGTTAAAACTTAACTCCGGCATACCTATTGGCATACCTGTTTTCATTCCCTCTATGATTCGAGCAATGTTTTCACGACTCCCTCCTTGTGGGCTAAACTGGCGACCATCCCATCTGTATTCAGCATCTCTTCCCCCTACGGGTGGTTCATTGTATTCTTCTGCGTCTTGTGCTAAAATGTCAAAATAATCATTCGGTGTTATTTGAGTAATTTTATCATTTTTACCATAAGCATAAGGTTGACCACCAATCACGGGTTCGGAAAAATCCATATTGTAAGCCATTCGTACACCCGGTATATCAGTATCAACAATAGGTGCTTTGACTAAAATGCTTTTGACAATTGTAGGTTTACCGCCTACGCCTTGTTTTTTAGCACGCTTGCGCTTGGTAGCGGCTCGCTTTTGACCCTCGGACATTGAGCCGCTGGTCTTAGGAGTCTTACCACTTACTTTGACGCTTGGCCTACACTTGGGATAACCCTTACTTGATTTACTTGCTTTAGAACGCCCACATGGTGGGTGCTTGCCGTCTTTATCTTTGCGTGACACATCAACCCACTTTTCTTTGAACCAACGGTTCAAATCCTTAACGATGAGAACATCGTAGCAGGTACATCGAGTCATTCAAAGTACACCGACCATTTTCTTAATGTCTTTTTGTTTGTCAATAAGAGCGTAGCAAGGACACTTTGGAGCAGAAGCAGAACACTGCATAACACCTTTAATCATGCAAACACATGGTGTTTTTTCGGTTCCACCACAGCAACAAGATTTTCTTTTAAGTTTCATTTCTTCTTACCTCCTTTCTTTTTACCCTTAAATTTACCACGACAGTATTGAACAGCCCATCCGTTTGCATAGGCTGATGGGTAAACATCGAATTTCTTTTTTGCGGCGGCTTTACCAGCGGGACACAATTTCTTTTCCAACGCATCCCACGCTGTAGTCATTCCGACACAGTGACCACAATCGCAACCCATATCAATCACTTCTTTGTGCAAAAGGATTTGGTGGGTCACTAAAATCTAAGACTCTCTCTTTAGCATGTTGCGGAGGGGGTGCTTGTGGCATTGTTCTTCGAGTCATCTGTCTTTGTTGAGCGAACGATGCTGGATTGATTGTACCGCCGGGTGTTGAAGGTGTGGTAGGTACATCATCACCAAGTTCCGGTAATTTAGTTTCATTCTTTTCTGCATTAGGGTCATTTACATTTCCCATTTGCATACGGGCTTGTTGGTGTTCTTCTCTCCCTGCTCGCATTCGTGCAATAGGAGTTGAAAATGGTTTACCTGTTTTATCAGTTTCTTTCATCTTCAAAAATTTCCAAGCGTCACCCATTGGGATTGCTTTCTTTTTGCTGTCCGGGTCTGCTGTTTTTTCCGGCGACTTAGGCGACTTACCACCAAGTGCAATCACAACAACCATGCCTTTCTTTTTCTTTTTATCGTCTTCTTTCATATTAAAAACCCCATTCATCAAATGGAAAAATCATGGAACCAACCATCCATCGCCAGTTCCTTTATTTCGATGTGGCATACCACCGATGTACTCATCGAGTCCCGGTAGTATGTCATCGAGTAGTTGCACTGAACCTTTGAACTCCTTTGTTCCCCAGTTCGCTAAAGCAAGTGCCATTGCCAAGTCATCGTGAGTACCGACCGATTCAAGTCGCCCATTCTTTTGCATACCGAATCGGTTCAATTCTTCTTCTAATTTGTGAGTGAATGTACGACTTCGCTCATCACCATACGGTAATTGAATGTGTCCTTGTTCAAAAGCCATAAGCAAAGACATGAACATACTTTCTTTGCGCTGGCGTGTTGTCATAAAAGTACGAATAGGAATATCGTTTCTCATGTCTTGAAGTTCAGCGGCAAACATTCGCTGGAAGTTGTTTCCTTCAAGTTCAATCAAATCCGGCTGGAAGCGATTGTTAAGAGTGAGAATGTGTTTTTTCTGTGCCAATCCACCAAGTCCTTTTTCATGAACTATACCGACAATTTGCTTTATGTTTTCACCGGGTGGTGTACGAAGCACAAGCATGGCTGTGTAGTCAGCGTTCTTATCCGAAGCAATCGCTGTGTCCCATCCAATGAAGTGCTGTCCGAACACACCAGCGGGATTACCTTCTTCGTCGTATTCGGTATCAGCCCTGTCAAGTAATACCAGTTCATTGTTGCGAGCCTCATTTAGAATTGTAGCAGGGAACATACTTGCAACATCGTGAATAGGTTCACACAAATACTCACGGCTGAATTGGATAGCGGGCATGGACATACGCCGTTGCTCAAGTGCCTCAAGATTCCACCGTTCCGGCCAAAGCGCATTACCTTCCCCATCAATAGCAGGGTATGTTTCGACACGGAATGTTTCTTTTTGCTCAAGTTCTGCATACAAATCGTTGTACGAAAACGGTGTACCGACCATCATCAAACGAGAAGAGTGGTGCAGAACAGGCAGAAGAACACCATAGAACCAGTCAGCGGCACGCTGTAGTTCTCCACCAGTAGTACCCCAAAGAATATCGTCGCAAACAACTACATCGGGGTGGAAACCACGAGTAGCACCACCAACGGACTTAGCCATCAATCGGCTACCGTTAGTGAACTCGAAGTACGACTTAGCCCACGGTCGGCCACCTTCGGGCTTGAGGTGTCGAAGAATATCGGATGATTCAATGTTGTTGCGAATAAATCGCATGTGTTCAAGCGTCTGTTCAAGAGAGTGAGAAAAAATCATGATGTGTGTACCGGGTTTGAAGGCGGCAATCCAAAGAGCATAGGCCATGAACAAAGTGGATTTACCGTGGTCACGACTTGCTTTAACACAGTAGTAGCGGTGTTCGTTCAATCCTGTTTCCCAAGACTCGTGGTGATGACTGTAATGAAAGCCCAAAATTTCTGTAAAGAAATACTTGAATGACTTGGCCGACATTTTGCTATCCATCTCGTGGATAAACGCATTCATGTCCTCTCCCATTGTATCACCGTGTCTTAATGTACATGAAAGCGGCAAGTTCACCAATTTCATTTGGCGTCATTTTGTAAAGATTATCGGGTCCGAGTATATCGAACAACATGTCAGTAAATTCACCTGCATTCTTTAGATTGTTTCGGGCCACCCAATCGTGTCCATCGTAAATAGCATCGAATGGGTCGGTTTGATTGTGAGAACCCGGTGGACTTTCGGGACCATAATGCTGTATATTTTGAACTGTTCCTTCCTGTGTTGCTTGTGCTTGCATTTCCCTAAAATTAGGTGAACCCGGTGGTCCTCTCCCCGCCGCTTTCATATTTTCAGTTTTTTGGCTTGGAGTAAGGTTTTGTCCGGGTAGTGCTACATGCGGTACTACTCCTACCGGCGGTACTTGCTGTTGAGTCGTTCCTTGTACTCCTACCGGCGGTACTTGCTGTGCTGGCTGTTGACCAGCCGCCATCATCGCTGATTGGTCCATACCAAGTGGGTTTTGATTGTTAAAGGTTGGCCCAGTACCACCCATACCAAAATTACCTACACCCAATGTAGTTGCAGGAGCAGGAGCCGCAGGAGCAGGAGCCGCAGGAGCAGGTGCAGGAGCAGGAGCCGCAGGAGCAGGTGCAGGAGTAGGATAATTTTGCGGTATAGGAATAGGGTTGCCCTCCGGTGTAAATTTTTGTTCATGCGCTGGTGGCATAACAGGTGCAGGGTAATTTTGCGGTATCGGTGCTGGTGCTTGTGGTACTGTACCTTGAATTTGTCCCGCTGTCATTGCTCCTGTTGGGTCAAGTCCTTGATATGTGTACCCTGCTCCAAGTGGAGCGGCTATGTTGCCACCTTGCATTGCATCAGCGGTGCTTAAAGCAGTAGCCCCTAAAGCCGCACCTTTACCAGCAAGTCCAGCAAGTCCAACCAATCGACCTGTTCTGCTAACTTTGGAACCGGGGGCTTTACCACGACCACGAACTGCATTAAACAAATCCATTGCCGAAGGGCCGGAGCCGCCACCCACTGTTTGAAATTGAGTCACATCTGCTTTTACCAAAACTTTGTTGCTCACCATATCACCCCATGTTTGTTTTTATGACTTTGATAATCTTAGCATCAACATTGTAGGACTTAGCGATGTTGTGCCAATCTCCCATTGTTTGATTGATTGTCACGACCTCACTTGCGGTTAGCCCGACATGTTTCGCCAGTGCGTGTGGATTGTTAAGATTACTGTTAATTTTAATCCCCTCGAATCCGGCTTCTTCTTGTTGCATTCGCTCTAATGCTTTCATTACTCGGTCCATTACTGGTAAGTGTGCATCTTCGGCTTTCATATATTGTGAAAGCATTTGCTGGCGAGGGTCGGAAAGAGATTGTTGCGCTCTTGCTTCAATAGGTGTAAGTTCCGGTGATGGTGCTGGTGTCCTTCGACCTACATTACCAGCGGTCATCATTTCACGGAAACGCTGTGGGTCCATTTGACCAATTTGCGGTCTAAATTGTTGGAACCGTGGGTCGAGAGGCGTAGCCGGTGGGCCTTGTGGTCTTACCGCTACAGGAGAGCGAGGTGCCGCACCGGAAGGAGGTGGTGAAGAAACCGGAACCTGCGAAAGAGCGGAAGCAGGGGATTCCGGTGCGACTGTATCACCACTTGGGCGAATTGGCATGGCTGTACTTTCTGCAAAGTCTTCCATAGGGTGTAGGTATGCATCCATGTGAGGGTCGAGTGTGGCATCAACTCCTTCTTCGGGATAATCTGCAAATTGCATACCTCTTGCTGGTTCTGTTTTTATGTCACCAATAGGCATTTTTACTGGCAAACCCTGTGATTCTGCTTGGTGGTCGGCTAATGCTTCGATAATACCACGAAAACGCTCGACTTGACCCATAAGCCGCTCATCGTATCGTACACCAAATGCGTTTAACTGCTCACTGTCAATTGAATGATTACTCAAATTACTTCGCTTGGAGTCATCATCACTTAGACCGGACCTGTGAGCGAGTGCCATAAGACGGGCGGCAGTGGTGTCTTTTCCTTTGCTACCACCCCTACCGGGTTTGAAATGACGACTTTGTTCATCATAGGACAAACCTTCTTCTCCTTCACCATAGATACCCATGAGGCTATTGAAATGCTTGTTAAAATCACCTTGACCCGGCCTACCAAACAAATACATCATTGCTGGTACATTTGCCATATCTTGAATTAAACTTCTTCGTAGTTCACTATCTTGAAGAATGACACGAAGCGGGCGTTGAATCATTTCGGGACTCGCTAAAGTGCCCACATTGATTGTAGCGGGTACATCGGGAATTGCATCTATGTTGCCCAAAGCGTTTGTAATGGCTCTTTCAGCCATTTGATATAATCCATTTTTGTGTTCCCAACTACCTTTTTTTCCGGCTTTTTGTCCACTTGCTTTTGTATTGGGATAAAAGAAAATGTCCGGTAGGTGGTGAGTAGTTGATTCAGTGTGTGCCGCAGTTTGTTCACTGAAATAATCATCGGGTGCCCTCGACATGTGTTCTGTGCTTATTTGATTTGGATGTTCTTGATATGAAGCATCGACAGCACCTTTAGGTGCTGTTTCACGAGCGTAAATGTAAGGTTTTTTTACAAAAGACAAATCCATTGATGATTCAAATGGAACACCATGTTCTTTTTCAAGTATTTGACCAAGTTCGTGATTAAAAGGAATAGAATAAGATTCAATAAAACGACCCATTGGAGTGTAATTTTTTTCTCCGGGGTTGAAATTTCTGTTGGTGTAGGTGGTAATCAAAGAACCATTTTTGGTTTTTGTTGGGCGTTCGGAATGGCCTTCTGTACTGTCACCCGGAGGTAGCATTCCAGCCCTAATTTTTCTCCACGCCATGTTGTCAAAAGGTGGTAATGCGTGCATACCGTCATTCTTGTCATCGTCTTTTCCATGCATTGTATGGTTTTGATTAAACAATTGAATTGATTGGTTAATTAAATCAACAGGATTTGCTTTGATACCATGTTTTTCTAAAAACCACCCTAAGCGTGTAGCCGCCGCATCAATACCATGTTGATAACTGCCCGTTGGTGTGTTGTAGTGTAGTTCACCGTGTTCACCCGGAGCAAACTCACCTTCAACAATTTGTCCATGAGCATGTGCAAAAGCAGGTACATCCTCTTCTGTAGGTGGTCGAAACGCTGTTGCCGGTGGGTTGCGAATCATTGCCGCACCCTGTGGGGTAAAATGCTTCATTCCCCATGCTTTAATCAGTGGAAAACGAACAGGTATCATCCCATGTGCCCCCGCTTTGAAGTAAGATAACCTGCGGGGTCAAGTCCTAAACGACTTGAATTGGTTTCAAGATTTTGAGTAGGACCATCATTCTTTTCATCTTCATCCTCATTACTATGTACAGGAGATGGATGGTCGGGTACATTACCATCGTAAAAATTAGGTTTCGACTTCTTCATGTTAGCCTTTTTTCTTTGAAGTTCAATTAGTTGCCTCATCAATTGAAGCATTTCAACACGATTAGCATGTCGATTACTTTTGAGTAAATCACTTTCAGTACGCTCTTCACTCATCATCATACTCGATGATTGAGGTGCTGGCATACTTGGAACACTACTCATTGGTGGGGCCATCTGTGGCATAGATGGCATCTGTGGCATAGATGGCATACGAGGCATACGAGGCATACGAGGTCGGCGTAGGCGTTGAAGTGAAGGTTGTCGCATTTGTCCCGATTGGCCCGGTAGCATTCCAGTCAAGCGACCACCACCAGTTGGTCCAGCAGTAAACGACCTTGCACTGTGTCGAGAGTGTGGTGAGTAGGTATTACGAACCCCACCGAGAATTTTTTGCGCTTCTTGTTGCCCCATGTATTGGCGATACTTCTGCGGGTCTTTACTCATGGGTTGCTTAGTCGCAATACCACGGTGACTCATTTCAACAGACAAGTGAGGCTTCATTAAACCTGTTTTCTTTCCACCTTTGATACCACGCATGTGCGCTTTGAACCGGCGCATAGTAGCACCCACACCACCGGATTGTCCACCCGGTGGTTTCTTGAATTGTCCAGTTGAAGGGCGGAACTCTCTTCGCTTTTCACGGCGACGACGAGCCTCTATTGTACCTCGTGTATCACGCTTGAGTAGTGTACTCCAAGCATCTTCCATTGGTTCACCTGTCATAACCTGTTGGTCTGCAAAATACTGGCTTGGGTCTGTTGCTTGTAAATTTTGTAGGCTTTGTTGAGCCTCTTTACGAGCATCGTCAAGTTGCGGCATACGACGAGCCATACGACTCACATTCTGCATATATTGTTGTCTTAATTGTGGGTCATGACTGTCCATTCTTCTTTGCATTTCAACATAATCGGGATTTTGTCGCCCTTCATGCATTATTTCATGAGCCATGTTTTCTAAGTCTTGACCTTCAAGTTCCGGCATCAACATTCGTGCTGTAGGTACAGCAATGTTTTGTAGCATTTCTTGTTGCTTTCGGTTTGGTCTTGCCATTTGCTGAATAACACGGTCGAATTGTCTTGCCTCTTGCGTAAGCCCCGATTGAAATAATCTATCTCGTTCTTGAACTAAGTCTTCAATAGAAGCCTTCAACAACTCACTCCAAGCACTATCCATCGGTTCACCTGTTCTTACGGCTGAATTACCTGTACCCATCGCTGAACCTGTACCTGTTTTTGCACCAGTGGCTAAGTCGAGTAAATGTCCACGACTACCAGCCGGTCCACCTTGAAGTCCTATCTCACGCTCATCATCACGCTTGTTACCATCATCAAGACCGGGTTCAGTTTCTAAGCCCGGTCCTTGACCTAACCCTTGTGATGGTTTAATTTTGATGTGTTTAATGTCTTTGGCTTTTTTCTTTGCCGCTTCTTCTTTGAGTTTTTTTTCTTCTGCCCGCTTTTCGTTGTCTTCGGGTGAAGTGGGGCTGTATTTACCCTCATCCTCATTAGCAGAAGAATACATGTGAGATGATTCACTACGAGGCGCATACATGCGTGTGTCCGAACCTCGACCCATAACCATTATTCCACCCCCATGTTTTCTTCAAGTTGTTTTTTAATACGAGTCCATGTTTCCGGGCTTTCTTTGCTTAATTCAATTGACAGCACATTGATTGTTTGGTTAATTTGCTGTCCATCGCTTTGCGGCCCCCATTGGTCTTGGAATCGCAGAAGGTCTTTCACCGTTTCTCGCACTTCCTTATGCAATATAACAGCATCCCTTACGAAGCCATCTTCATGCACACTTCCCTCATCAAGTAATTCGGAAAGTTTGTGATTTAATTTTTGAGCGTTTGAGCGTAGTAGTTCAATTTCTCGACCTGCTGTGAGTGCTACTTCTAACGCCGCTGTTTTTTGCACCAATGGTTGAAAGTGATTTTTCATATGGCTGTACACTACACTTTCACTTATTTCAAGAGCCGTAGCAATAGCATCAGTAGTTCCTCCATTGTTAAAATACTCAAATTCGTATTCGGCTCGATTAGGTGAAGCGCATACAGGGCAAGATGGGTTTGCCGCCATGTGATATTCACCCATGTGATTACGATAGTGGCGGTCAGCGGTATTGGCTCGCCATCCCATGTTTTTATCCATTTCTTTAGGTGTGATGTGACCTTGTAAGAGTTGTTCTTCTAACTCATTACGGTCTTCGTGAATGCACATTCGGCAAGAGCGTTTGACAACTTTATCACCGCCCTCCATGACAATGCTACGGGTTGCCTTTAGAAAACTGTTATGGTAAATGTAGTGTTCGCAAAAAACATGTGGAGGGTAAAAAGAGTAGCAGGTGTGCCACTCAACAAAGAAAGTATTCGTAGCCTTACACAAGCCGCTAAAGATGTTGTAAAGGGTGATTACGCACCTACAAATTTAGTAAATGAAAGGCTTCGTATTTGCGGTACTTGCCCTCATGGTGGTACAAAGTGTTTTCTTTGTGGTTGTTTTTTAAAGTCTAAAACAGCATTGCTTAATTCGCAATGCCCAATACACAAATGGCCGTCAGCGAGTGATGCGGGAATAAACACCAGTAAGCATGAGGAAACTACCAAATAAACCTACAAGGTAATAAGAAACACTGGCTGAATCCATAGAGCCGCCTTTGAAAATTAAAATCATAAGCATAGTGACAATAATAGAAATTAGTTGCACCATTACCATATCAACGATAACACTGCGATTTGGATTCAACATATCGAGTGTAGTAGCGGCAAAGGAAGAAGGAATGTACCCTGTATAATCATTTTCTCTCATTATCTCATCCCCATAAACGAACGACCGAGGCTACCAATGCCTCCGCCGACTTTTTCCATAACACCTTCATTAGCAAGGGCCGCTGAAAGGGCACCGCCCATCATGGATTGTTGAGCGAAAGTTGCTAACTGTTGTTGTTCCATTTCTGTTTGACTTACTTTCTGTGTAGCGGCGGCTTGAAGATTGGTAAATTGACCTGTCACATTTTCTGCACTCATGGTTTGCAAGTTTGATGGAAGTGAGGTCACATCCATTTTCATTGTACCACTTTCTTCGTCAAGAATAAAAGTAGCATTACGAAGAACTTCAAGAACACTAAAACTCACAAGGTTGCTAAACATTTCAACAAAAGTACCCATTTGGGGGCTGGCAACATATCGTTCAATAGGAGTAATACCTCGTAAAAGCATAATTTGAATTTCAAGTTCACTTGGTGGTGCTACTGGTTGTTGGGTAAATTGATTTTGCTGTCCACCAAACATTCCTTGCATAATAGGGGCTTGACTCACACCCATCATTTGTTGATTAGCCCACGGGTTTTGTTGTGTTGCAGGTGCGCCTAAATTCAAAGCACCGCTATTCATCGGTGCTGTATTTCCGCCTAATCCCAACATCTCACTCACCTACCCCAATACTTTCTTGGTCAAGAGGGTTTTGATTGACTACTTGGGCTACTTGTTGTTGTACAAGTGCTTGAAAAGCCGGTGTTGCTTGCTTTTCTAATGCTAATTCATGTTGAAATATACGCAAATCAAACGAAACCGTAGTAATGTCATTTTCTCCTGTAATTGGATTGGTATAATGATTTACATTGATGCCTTTTGTTTTGCGAGAATCCTTTTCCAGTTCAGCAAAAAATGGCTCATATTTCTTCAACATAGTAGGAGTGGGGTCTTTTTTGGTGACAGCCGAAACAGGAACAGTCACAATTGATACACCCTGCTTGACTCTATCTCGTAATCGTTTTGGATTTGATTCACTGATACGGTCTTCTTCTGCTTCCCACTTAACAAGTAAATGGTATAGATGCATGTGTTCGGGGCAATAAGTTCCTCTCATTTTACGGCCACTGGTGACTCGTTCTAAAGCCACAAACGCTTCCGGCTCACCTGTTACTGGATTTTGCCAATACATTTCCCAAAGACTTCGCCCTGTATCTTCATCGCAAATTTTAGCGTACAAATTATCATACTGAATTAAAGTAGCACAGTCACACCCATCAACAACGCAAACACTTGTTTGTTTATTGTAGTGGTATTTTCTTCCAAACACCCATCGTACAGGATTAAAGAGTCCTCGCTTTGAGGGTGTAAGAAGTTTGTACGCTTGTTTAATGTCTTTCTTCCTTGCTTTTTGTGGGTCGGGATGACGACTTGGGTAAAAATTTACTTTGGGAACTTGTAAATTATTTTGACCCGCAACTTCTTGCATTGCGCCTTGTGCTGTTGCTTGTTCCATCAAAGCGGCATACGAGAGAGTATCATTACCCTGTTGACTTAACGCCATTAAATGTGCTTGGTTTACACTACCAAGATTTGCTTGGTTTTGTTGATTGAATTG
>Ga0209535_1000626_pt1 | contig 24797 bp, 8 predicted proteins | sample LinPmetageLP28_FD_184041 | JGI IMG/M metagenome (GOLD analysis project Ga0209535, IMG submission 184041) | Marine viral communities from the Pacific Ocean - LP-28 (SPAdes) (version 2) | ecosystem: Environmental > Aquatic > Marine > Oceanic | place: Pacific Ocean | collected 2009-08-22
CCAATCCTGTCGTTGATATTGGGCATTACCTAGTTACTCCCCCTCTTATTAGTGCTGCACCTTCCACAGCTTTAAATTCTTTTCCAAAATTTGTTAATTTCACATCAAAAACATATCTGCCAGGTTTCATACTGACAGTTTGTGATGCATTCAATGAAATAGAAATAATTCCTAATTCAGGACTAGTTATTGTCGATGCAAAAGATACAGATGTTGTAGAACCATAATGTTTTCTCAGTTTAGCTTCAGCAGAAGCACTACTCAATATCAATGGAGAATTGGTTCTGGTATCTTCTAATTGAAATGAAGTATCAAAATCAAATCCTTGTTCGATAACAATATTTGATACATAAACAGCCATTATTTTATGTTGCTAACATACCTTTAGATATTTATATGAATTATTGATAGTAACTATTTACTCAAGAAATCTTTGAGTAAATTTTTTATTTCTTCAATGTCTTTTTTCATATCATTCAACTCTTTTTTACGTAAATTTTTTTGTGCTAAAGAATTTACGTATTGATTATAATTGGCAGTGTCGCAATTTATGATACTGCCAGTATCTTCATCTCGATATAAATTTGAATATCCCTTTACTTTTATCATCTTAGTGCAATTACTCTAAGGTCTGCTAAACGAGGTGCTTGTGCCTGATTTGAACTATTCATTACAATTTTGATGCCATATCCAGTGAATAAATCTAAATTTTCAACCGTAAATTCATATTCTAAAAATTCTCCATCAAGACTTGCTTTAACTTTTGTATCAGGCAATCCACTATTTTTAGATTGATCAACAACTAAAAATCCTTCAGTAGTCTCTTTCAAATTATTATATCCTGGAAATAGTTCATAAGATTGACCAATTTCACTAGAATCTGCTTTTATTGTAGTATAAAGAACTCTAAAATCAGAATCTCCTGGTCTTTCTGCAGCAATAATAACTTTTAGTCCAGAAGCTGGATTCTTAAGAGTGTTTATATTTGAATAATATACAGAAGCATGTGGATCGAATAATATTGAATTGACACGACTATCACTAGAATAATCATCAATTGGATTGTTTAAACGAGATAGATTAAATTCTGTTCTTGCCTGATTAAGATTAAGTATTGGAGATAATGCACTATTAGGATCATTAGAATTAAATACGATTGCAGTAGTAAACGATTTCTTTCTTGGTAAAGAAGTCAAATATTCATTTTGATTTGCTTCTGATGCAACCATTCTTACCGAATTTAAAGAATTTAATTCATTTAATTGAATTTGTTGATATCCACTATCATTAAACGAAACCTCATTTCCACTAACACTTGTTGCAGTTACAGTTCTGACTTGTCCAGTTACAGAAGTTGTTGAACCTGGTGTCAGGATGCCATATATTGGATTTACTGCATCGTACATTATGTTTTGGGAAGCAGTAACATTATCTCCACCAATTAATTTTTCATCATTGAATGATAACTGAGGATTTCCTGCTGAAGATCCATCATTCAATCTCGAAGTTCCTTTATTAGATGACCTATCAATTTTTACATGATAACTATCAATATCTATTGGGGAAGCAATAGAGGTTGTTATCCCATTAACTCTTCTTAATGAAACTCCACCAAATTCATATTTTTCTACAACTGTATCTATAAAGTGATTGACTGTAATAGTATTATCAATTCCTCTACCATTATTACTAATATTTAATATTCCGGATCCGACACCTTCATATTTGATAACTTCATTTCCAATTTTTACATATCCTGGATATGATCCAGAAACATTTTTTCCTTCAAAAGTTACGAAGTTTGATGTAGAAGCAACACTAATAGTAGATGTTTGACCAACATTTAGTTGGGAACTTAATACAGTTGTCGGAACATCAGATTTAATATTATCTACTACCAATTTATTAGTAGTAGAATACATTCCATGGTTGAAATGATCTACCTTAAAATAATCACCAGAGTAGACTCCACCATCTGAAGAGGAACTTAAAATATTTGTTCCTGCAGCAGATACAATTGTAGAAGTATCACTATAATAACTAACAGCAGAACCTACAGCAAATTCTTTTCCACTACCACTACCACCAAATTGACCTTGAACATTTGAAAGATATAAAGTATTCAATCCTGATATTCCAGTAATTGTAACTGTAGCATCTCTACCAGTTTGTTTAGATGTTGTTGAGGTTTGAATTCCTACAACATTTCCTACTTGATATCCACTTCCAAAATCGAGAGTGGAGTGCCCAACACCAGTAATTGTTCCTACAGAATTAGTAGTAATAAGAAGTTTAAGATTTTCACCTTTTCCGGATACATTGTAAGTACTTACTATTTGATTACTAACACTTGCCGGATAATTTGCACCTGCATCTGTGAGACTAACACTACTAACAGAACTTCCCTGTCCAACAACAATGGCAGATCCTCCATTATTATTGACTCCGGCAAGTTTTCTGCCGACAGTTACAATACCAATAAAATTGGAATTTGTTGTTGTAACAATGCCAATTTTTCCTGTTTTTGGAAGAATAGTAATAGGGTTATTATTTAACTTTCTAATATATCCATTACTTTCATTTAGTGGTGGGTTATAAAAATATACGGACCCTGTTGTTTGAGTAAATTCTGCTTTGTATAATTTAAATTTAAGATCTTGGTTTTGATCTGTTGTCCAAATAGAACCATTTTGAGATTTAAATAATGAACCAAGAGCAAACTGTTGAGTATAGATTACCTGATCAACATCTGGAAGAGATTGTGTATTAATAGTTTTTTCTCCCATAACTGCAGACCATACTTCATATTCATCACTTTGTGCAGAAATTAGAACAACCGCATATTCTCTTCCTGGTGCCAAGAAAATAGGTTCTGGGAATTTGACATTAGTTGCAATTTCTCCAGTATCTGATGTTTGAATGAGTTGAGTTTCAACACCATTTGCATCAACAGATCTAGGTCTAAGAGTTACTGATGAATTACCAATAACTTCTAACGTAGGAGTTCCTAGTAATGTAGATCTAACTTGAACTGTAACAGGTGCAGTGCCACTATCAATAGATGCAAAGTATATGTCTACAGAGGTTAAAAATGCTCCATTCACATCATCTTCAGTATCAATATCAGATTTAACTTGAATATTTCCACCAACAGTAAAGGTTTGAGCAAGAGGATCAAAATATGCTACCCCGACACTTCCCCCACTAGTTGCATTTGTAGTACTAGTAATCGTAGTAGTTGTGGTATTTGTTGTTACCGTAGCTTGGAAGTTAATTAAGGTTGCATTTGCAGTATAATTTGTTTCCGCAAAAGAAACGGAATTACTTCCAGGCAATCCAGGGGTATTTGTAGAACTTGATGTAAGTTTATAAGTTTTTGTTCCTGTGGATATTCTTGTTGAAGGTCTTGGTGTTGCATTTGGATCTCTTAAGAAGAAAGATCCAATAAGATCTCCATAATTATCTGATATTAATCTAATATCTTTTACAAATGCAATTGCTTGGCTAGTTTGTCCCACCAACTGCATCCCACTTTCAAGATATCCGAAAAAGTCCCCTTGAGAATTTTGTGCAAGTGCTGCGGTATCTACATTAAGAATTTTTGATGTTGAATTGTAATTGTTGGATATGGTAGAATTATTTGGATTATATGGATTCTGATTGTAAATTGATGTTGGTGAATTAAAAGGTCCCAATTTATGATTTGGATTACAAACTCTAAATCTTATTCTTTCTCGACCATTAACAGTTCCAATTACAGTTTCTCCAATTCTAAATGCACCGGAAGAACCATTTCCAGTAAGTCCTTGATTATCAGAAATTTCAATTAGTTTAGGAACTAAATCAACAGCACTATTACCATCCAGGAATTGATAAAATCTGGTGTTTGGTTTGAGATTAGAAGCATTGAATTCAACATTTCTAGATCTCATAAATTCTTCATCAGGTGTACTAACCACCTCATTGCGAATAAATGTATCTACAGTATTAGAAGTATCACTTGCAGTGCTACTAGCACTTGTAGTGCCACTGAGTGCACTAGCAAAGTTTCTAAGCGCATTACCTACATTACCACCACCCTGTCTAAATCTCGGAGCTAATGGAACATTGAAAGATCTATTTTGAGTAAGATCTAGATTATTGACAAGATTGACTTGTTGTGTAAAACTATTACTTACATTCACATCCTGCAATTGAACTGTTCTAGTCCAACTATCAACCTCTGGTTGTAATTGAACCACTCCATCATAAATGACAATATTGAAAGGGTTTACATTTTCTACTTTAGTTGCAAATGGTTGTTCTAGCCAATCAACTTCGTTATATGCAAGAGTTAATGCTCGACCAGTTTTTTGAATAGAAGAGTCTAATAAAATTAAATTTTCATCATTTAAATCTAGTTCTTGTGGTGACAAGTCATCTAAAGTTGCTACTAGTGAATCTAATGAATTTCTACTAATGTTTGGATTTAAAGTTCTAGTAGATTGATCAACCAAAGTTGTTGAAAGAAAGGTATCAAACTTAGAATTATCGGAAAATGAGTCAACAAAGAAACCACTTTTAAATCTATCTCTACCTTCAGTATCTTGAATTCTCAAAGTGTTCGCATTTATTTCTAGAAGAGATAATGTTGTTACTCTTTCTAAATTTTCAACTCTATCTTCAATAATACCAATGTCTCTCATCGTGTATCTTCTATTGTCAGTTAAGACAATACCAGCATTAGATGTATTATAAAGATACGCAGGATATACAATTGTTGCAAGTTCTATGAAATTCCCTCTCTTGCTAGGTGGTTTTGGATTTTTTGAGGAAATTCCTTTTTCAACAACAAAATTGCCAAGAATATCCAAATAAACTTTGTCCATTCTTGGAAGATAAAAACTTTGACTGACTATTGCATTCTCTTTTGGTGCTAATAATCTTAATGGAGAAGTATTAAATGCCGAAGTTCTAGCATTAAAATCATATGGTGATTTATCAGTTGTTACTGCAGGATTAAATATTGCCACTCTAGGTCTAAAGTCTAAAGTATCTGTTGCTCTAATGGATCCTCCAATATTTGGAATATCTTTAGAAAATCTTTCTGCATCATAACTATCGACGGTAAATACATCTCCAGAATCATCTGTTGGAACTGTATAGTGATCGAAAACTATTAATAAACGACGAGATGGTTCATGAATATTTTTTCTTCTCTCAATTCTTGAATAATCGTAATATTGATTTTTCTGTCCTCTGTTTAATACATATGATCCAGTTATATCATTATAATTGCCCTTTGTTATAGAATCAATTTGAGAATTAATTTTTGATTCCTCAAATACTACAGATTCACCTACGGAAAATTTGTTTTCGTTTAAATAAATAACTCCCAATTTATTTGCACTTCCTGACGAAGGAGATGTAGTGTTATTAGTAACAATTCTGGCTACAGTATTACTTTTAGTCCCTATAATATTTTCACCAATTAATGCATTTGCTCCAACATTTGATATGACTGGAAAATCAACTATATCTAAAGTCGGATTGGATTCATTTAGAGATTCATAAATTGAAAGAACCTTCACCACATCGGGATAATTTAATGATATTTCTTCGTCCTGAATTCTCAGACCATAATATTGATTATATGTTAACCCATCATTTTTAGAGGTTACGGCATTATTTCCAGACTCTTTTAATTTTGACCCATTTACAGATAAAATTCTACTTCTACTGTAAGTTTTAGTTTTACTCTGAATATTATTTTTCACTGCTGTTACATTAACAACAGTATCATTATTTGAAAGAGTGCTATCTAAACCTCTAATAGTTATTGTATTTCCACTAATACTGAATGCATCTGAAGTAATCGCTGCTATACCTCCTCCACTATATCCAATGCCAAATCTCTCTTGATCAAAATTGACCCAAGATACATCAGTAATACCACTAATATCACTAGTATTGATAGTCATAGTATTGTCAGAATTATCAACATCTTTTCCAGTTAACTGTTCAGTAATGAATAATTGGGAATTGGAAAGATCAATATTAGAGGTATTCGGTTCTACTAAGGGTGCAAATAATGTTCCAGATCCTCTTACTATTGGTGCTCCTAAAAATCCATCAACTTGAATATTTGATGTTGGAAGTGTTCCATTAAATACTCCAGCAACACTTGATAATGCAGAAATTTGAAATGATAATGCATCGGTTGCAATACTAGATATTCTATTAAAATACTCTAATGAAGAACCAGATTGTTGATATCTGATCACAGTATCAGTTCTAATACCAACAAAAGTTCTACCTGGAGAAGTAACTGTTGAAATACCTCCCCCAGTTGCAGTAATTGTTAATTCGGATACTGATCCAGGAAAATTAAATTTATCTAAAATTGAATCCGATTGAAAATTACTATAACTAAAAGGTGCCGTTTGTTTTACTGACTTAATGTTTTGAGTATTATATGCATGAACTTCAGTTATAGATCTTGAAACTTGTATTCCATTAATAATTAAACTTTCACCTTTTGCAAAAGTTCCAGATGTTTGTCTTAAAAATATTTGATTTGATGACCCATCTGCTATAGCAAATCCTGTTGATCCAGTACTATTCCCTTTAACAAAGAACGACTGTTTTATTTCATCCGAAGAAACAGATTGATTTAATGTTAATCTCGTATAAGTCTGAATATCATATAATCTTAAATCCCAACTAGTTGCCGCATTGGAATATGTCGCATCAGTTAAACTAAATGAATATACTCTTGCTTCTCCAATTTGAGTTCCTAAACATCCAAATTGTGCATAAAGAGCGATTGTTTCTCTTACTTTTGGTATACCAGTTACATTATTAACTCTCAGTAAATTTCCCATTTCAAATGGAACTGTAGTATTTTTAATGTCCGCAGTATCTCTAGGTTTATCTACATCTATAATAGAAGTAGATACTTTTTCAATATCGTAACCTTGAACATATGCCTTTCCAGGTGATATTTTTAGTACTGCTAAACTTTCTGATGGAATATTTCCTTGATCTGTTGTTTCATTATTGAAAAAAGTCCCATCACTGCCTAATCTATCATTTAAAGATTCTTCTACATGTAAATCGAATTGATTTATAGTATAGTTGCCAGATTCGTCAAAAGTTCTCTCCGCAAGATAATCACGAATTCTATTATACTCAGTTTTGGTTGTAATTTTTTTAACTTTTCCATTTTTTACTCTAAGCAACTCTACAAAATCAGTATCATTTGTATCTGTTAGAGGTCTTTTTGTAAGTGATAAAGATATTTTTAATCTATCAGATCCTGGTGATGCATAATTTGTAAATCCTTTTGCATTATCAAATAAAGATTCATCTTCTTTTGCATTAATAATAGACTCATCAATTTTTAATCCAACTCTATAAGATGGAGTATTTGTATAATAATCTAAAATAATTGTCTGCTTTGAAACTTTTACAAAATAACCCCTTATAAAAAATATTCCTTCTCCAATTGACGACGAAGATCCAATGTCGGTTGAATCTGAACTAATTGAAGACGCAAAAGGTGATCCTGCACTTATAGTTGTATTTCCATAAACAACATTTTCATTTGCTGATAATAATTCTCCATCAATAAACTGCGAAAATTCAAAATTTTCATTTGATTTTAAATATTTTACATATAGAGTTATATCATCTACTTCATTACTTTCTGACGGAAAAACTACCTTTTGAATTTTGGCAGTAATTCCAGAAACTTGTCCAGATATAGTTTTTCCAACAAAATTCTTAATATATACCGATAAATCAACTCCAAATTGAGTCGTATTTACTTTAACGGAGTAGAATTGTCCATCGTATCCAATATTTCCAGGAACAACAATCGATCCTTCTTTAAAAATATGGTCCGCAAAATCTTCTACCTGATTTTGAAGTATAGATTGTAAAGTTGTTAGTTCTCTACTCTGAACAGGATATCCTGGTTTAAATAATACTTTTAAAAAATTTTTCGATGCATCAAAATCATCATAATATGGATTGATGTTTAAATTTGTTTTTTGCGACATTTTTCTTTAGAATTCCAGAATAATTTTGATGTCTTCTTTTTGCCTAGAGTCTCTTACAACAAGAGAACGATTGTCAATGTAAATAACATCTCCCGTGTTTTTATTTATCTCAGGATCGGCAACCCCTCCCGTGAAAGTTACTCCCAAATTAATTACTTTAGATCCAATTGTAGTTGTAATTCCAGTGAAATTTGTATCAACTGCTGCTGTAAAAGTTCCATCAGAAATTGTATTTGTTGTTGAGGCAAAACTTACAACATTTGCTTTATTAGTAACATCATTTCTGTCAGTTTGATCAAAAGTATTACCAAAGTTTAAAGATCTATCTTGATAATATTTCAATACATTAGTCTCAGCATCATATGACGCTACATATCCTCTTGCAGTGCCAATTGAAGTAGACTGCTCAATTTTACCTCCAACAGTTGGACTATCACTAAAATCTGATGTTAATTTAATTGCCCCTAATGATGAATAATCACTTGCATTATAAAGAGACGCAGAATTGTATTTTTCTGGATTTTTTATAATTCCTACCTGAGAAAATTTAGTATCTGTTGGAAAATCTCTCGTAGAATCATCAAATCTAGAATATGCAAGAACTTTATCTGAACCCAATTCCTCATATATGTTATATCCATGACCTCTTGATGGGGGTATTATTGGGATTAGTTTTGCTGGATTTGAAATGGTATCTGTTGCTCCATGCCCAAAATCAACAATTCCAAATGTATACCCACTACCACCAGAAACAACTGTTGTTTTGGTAATAGTTCCAGATGTATTAACTTCTATGTTTACTTTTGCTCCTGATCCATCACCTTTAATATCATAAGTACCTGCCGCATAAACACCACTTCCACCATTCTCAATATACACATATTTTATTTGATTATTATTGATATTAGAATCTCCAGAATCTCTTACAGACTGAATTTGAAAATTATCTGACGTTAACCAACCACTAGGAAGAACAATATATTCTGTGGAATCAAATTTGATAATATCGGATGGTGATATAGTAAACAAATACTTCCAAAGATATCCATCTCCACTTATTCCTGCAGAAGATACTTCTAAATCTGTAAATGTTGGTTGGTCCTGAGATGTATTTCCATTTAACTTTGATGTTCCTCCAATATCACCATGAGATCCATTATAGATGCATATATAAACTTTAAAGTCACTATTAACAATATAATAATTACTATCATAAAGTCTTGCACTTTGTGAAATAGGTGCTAAATTTGAAACACTATAATCATGACGATACATTTCATATCTATTATTTGAAACCCAATTAACCTTTTTTACAACTCTTCTAATATTTGAACTAGTTAATTTTTTTCCAAATAATGCGGTATTTCTATAATGACTCAAATACTGTTGATTATCAATTGGACTTGGGGGGTTTGATGGGATATTTCCCCATGACGAAGTTCTGCCAAATCCTACAGGAGTGGATGTTGTTCCGGGATTTGAAAGTCCCAAAAATACATAATAATTATTGTCAGCACTTAAGACAGACTCTACAAAATTATTAGCATTAGCAATTCTAAATTGATCTGTTACTATAGCAGACATATTACACAGTTTTTTAAATATTTATATGGGTTAATTATTTTTTGTGTCGGGAAGTGCTCCTGTCAATCTAATACCTTCACCTCTTCTCTGAATTGTTGGGAAAGTTGACAATCCAACATCAACAGTTTTTCCGGAAACTCCAATAGAAATTGGAGCAGAAGATCTGGTAATTGTAGTAAATAATCCCCAAGAAAATTCGCCAACATAATCTCCATCAGTGGAAAGTCCTGTTATATCAGTTCCAGAGTCTATATTGCAAGTAACGATACCAACAAAATCACCAGCACGGCTCAATTGGTTAATATAGTAAATATTATCTAAGAATGTAGTTCCAATACCAACTACAGCAGCATTTGAACTATCCACCGATGTAACACCAAATCCAATCATAGTGTCCTTAACAAATATTGGATATCCAACTTCTAGATCATTTCCAAAATTTGTTGTTCCCATATCAAGGAAAAACTTAAGTGCTAGTGGATGTCCACCAGATCCGGAAGTAGTTCCTATTCCAGTTATAATTCCAGAAAATCCTTTAATAAATTTAATTTGATTAAGATTTTCAATATTTGAATCTGGTAAAGGTGTGATTGTTATAGGATTTGTAGTATATCCAAATCCGGGATTTGTTATTGTAGTTCCAGTAATTACTCCATTAGTGACTGTTCCTGTAGCCTGAGCAGTAGTTCCAATACCAACACCAATTTGGAGTGGTGATTGGAACTTGATATTCACTGTCGATCCTACATATCCATTTCCACCATCTACAATTGTGAGTGAAGAAATTTTTCCACCACCAATGGATGCAGTGATATTAGCAGGGGAGGGATCTACTTTACCATCAACAATAATGCCTGCTACATTGTTATATGGGCCAGAAGCAGTTAAATCATAACCAAAATTACTTATATTATCAACAAAAATTCTGGAATCAGAAGTTGTAATGTCTTTAATAATTTTTGCGGTTGGATAAATTTGAGCAATCGTAGATTGTCTTGTCTTGTAAATAAACTCTCCATTAATTATTCTATCAGTTTTTTGTTTTGTCCATGATATTGGTTTATGATTGACTTGATCAATACCTCGATCTACATACAAACTTGTCTCAAATTTGTCTGAAAAAGATATATCAAAAATTGTTCTTTGATCTTGAGTAATGGTTTCTATAATAGAATCATTTTTGAATACTTTAACATCATCACCTTTTTCTAATGTTGGAAGGACATTATTTACCTGTATGTCATCTATACCTCTAGTTCCTCTATAGTAGAAAATATCAATTTGATCTTCTGGTTTTGGTGGAACAGTAAATGCGAATGAAGTACCTCCATCAAATACATAAGAAACACCAGGATCTTGAATAGTACCATTCATAATAATGATCAATACATTTTGAAGTTCTATTACAGAATTTTCAGGTTTTTCGAAACTCAATACTGATCCATTATATTTAAGTGGGAATCTTATTCTAACTCCATCTTGAAAATTCTTAACAGAATCAATATAATCAAGTTCTCCAAATTGCCATGAACCAAAATTATCACTAAAAGTTTCTAATACTGTAAACTCATATTCCGAAATAGGAGATGTTAAATTTTTATCAACAACAAGTCCGACTGGTTTGAATACATCACCCTTTCTAAATGAATATCCAGATCTTATTATAGAGAAATTTTTAACTTCAAAATAAGTTGATCCAATACCTGTTACAGAACTTTCATTAACATCAATATTCAATAACAATCCAATTCCGGTATCAGTCGTTGCTCCAACACCGACTCTAGAAACACCTACCACTTCAAGATTTTCATATGTTGGTTCGGAAACAAATATTTCTGGATTATTATATCCAGTTCCTCCAGCACTAACATTAAATGATAATGTTCCACCGGCACCAACAGATGCTGTTATTACAGCAACATCTCCAATATGATTATTTTCGTGAACACTTATCCCAATTGATACTATTCCATTATATCCAGAACCATTATTATCAGAAATTCCAAGTCCAACAGATACAATTGAACCACCAGCACCAACGACAGCAGTAACTGCTGCACCAGCAAGAGGTGCGTATCCAAGTCCTCCAGTTGATCCCAAAGAAACAATAAGTCCTCCTCTAGGAATTTGATTTTGATTTACGTCAGATTCAGAAATCAAAATACTATTAGGATTAGTTATATCTGATCTAATACCACTGAATATAATAGATGATATTCCCGTAGGTGATGTTTGTTCAATAATACGGAAATTATTTTCTGGATTATTTTCAGTTGTTGGGGTTTGAAATATTCCATTAATAAATACGAGTCCATTTCCACCAATTGTTCCGACACCACTAGTATTTGCTCCACCAACAGTGAGTGTAAATGTTCTACCAATTCCATTGAATCCATCAGAAATGTCATCATAAACTTCATTTGTAGTATAATCCTTCCTAAGAAATACTCTACCAGTAAAGTCTGATGTTTCAAATATTAAATTGTTATTAGTTCTCGTAATATTGGAATTTCCTCTAGGTGATTTTGTAAAGAAAATACTATCATCAACAATATTATAAGATCCTTTGTAAATTATGGATGATGTACTGTCTGTATGAGATGTTGCAGATGATCCAATAAATCCTCTCTCAACTTCTACCAATTTTTGAGATCCTATATTTGTTATTGGTCCAGTGTTTGAAGTTCCGAAACCAACATTGATAATTTTCATATATTCATTATCAATTCTCAATATATCAAGAGGAGATATGGTAGAAATGCCACTTAAAGCAAAAATAGTTGCTCCTATTGAAATGCTTCCGCCATTTCCAGATAAATCTTGTGAAATTTTAGTGAAAGCAATTGGATACTGAACAATATTATCTATAGTGACGATAGCCTTTTCATTTTTCTTTGCCATCGCAAATATGTGAGCATTTCCTTCACCTACAGATGTAAATGTAACTGCTGATCCTGCTTTAGTTGTTGATATTGAAAAACTATCATCAGTATTAACAATCGCAAAAACTTGTGAAGGAAGTTCTTCATTTACAGAACCATTTTTATACATCATTGGAGTTGATCCAATACCGATAAAAGTTGATTTTGGAGTGTATATCAATTCTTCATTATTACTAAAGAAATGATTATCGATTGAAAATTTGCCTGTTGAAAGATCGAGAGTATCACTATCTGATGGATTAAACGATTTTGCAAAAATTGGAGTAGTATTTGATTTCAATACAAAATCACTCTTATTGATTCTACTTCCATTAATTGCTAGATATGAGGAAGTATTTACAGTTTCAATAGAGTTTCCATATAAAAGATTTGGTGCCTGATTAATAAGATCAACCGTAGTATATAAACATTCACTAAAAGAATTAATTTTTATATCTCCAGTAAAGTTAGGATCTGGATAAAACTTAACTAAAACATCATCCCCGGAATATTCTCCTCCAAAAGTTCCTACTCCTAGTGGAGTGGACTCTCCACTTGTACTTCCTATTGATAGTAATGAATATTGTTGAATGTAAATATCAGTAGTATCTTGAACCATCATAATTTGATGGATTGATTTTGTAGATCCAATACTAACTTCAACTAAAGATCTTGCAGAATCAAAAATGTTTTTATTTAAAATTAGGAACGAGGTAGAAACACCAGAAGTTGTTGCAGAAAAACCCGATTCATAAATTACAGATCTTTCATTACCTACAGGTTGATTTGGTAAAATGTATCTAAAGGTTCCAACACCAACAGAAGTTGTTCCAAATCCAACTATACGTGTATTAACAATTACATCTTCATTAGTATCATTAGAATACTTTAAATTAAATAATCCTGATCCAGAATCTATATCTGCTTCGAAAGATCCTATAAGATTACTTGATCTTGAAAAATCTTCCGTATCAAAATAGAATTCTGAAATATTTGTATCAGTTCCGTCATGAGTTACATATAATTCAACAAAGTTCATTTCATTAGTAACTTCTTTATAAACCTGTGCATTAACATGGAAAGAGGTAAACTTGTCAGTTGAGACTCCAATAATATTAGTCGTATTACCCGTAAGGGACACTTGACTGCGAGAGGTTAAATCAACAAACCCTATTGATACTGTGCCTACTCCAGTAATTTGGTTATTAAATTTTTTATCAATATACTTAATATCATATTCAGTATTGTAAGGATCTTTGGGAGTGAATCTCAAATACTTATCATCAAATTCATCAATTTCTATCGAAAAATCTCCATATTGTTCTCCAACTATTGTAGTAAATCCAGATCCTACATTAACTAAAGATTGTTTTTCTAAAATAGCAATATTATTATTAACTAAATTATTTAAAAATACTAAACTTGTTAATTGTATTTGATTTTTACCACTTATATCGGAAACTTTAAATAGATAATTATTATAAGAATTTCCATCATTAATCTTTATTATGTTTTTATATGTAAAAGGTTGATCTTCAAAATTGGAGAATTGATTTGAAATATCATCTATCTTCAAAACAATATTGGATATAGATTCTTGATAATTTGTGAGTTTTTTATTTTTTAATTTTAAGAATTTTGATTTGTTTTTTAAAACATCTACATCTGTCACAAAAGCAAAATTATTAACTGTATCAACTCTTTTTTTATCAATATAATTTCTTATAATAGTTGTTGAATCGGAAAAACTAGTAATTCCAACTTTTTCATCTCCATCAGAAATAATCTCCGTATCTGAGAAATTTTTAATGCCAACAGAGTGAACTAAACTATTAATAGGTGTTCTAATATCATTCCATTGTTGTCTACTCCTAATAGAGTATGAAAGATTTTGATAGTAATCATTATCTTCAAGAACTTGACTACTTTCACTCAATTTTCCAGTTTCATTTTCCCAACCTTCAGATATTCTATTGGAAAATTTAATATCAAAAATTCCATCATAATTTACTAAGGATTCTATAGTAGCAACATTTCCTGTAGATTTGCCTACAATTACTTCATTAGAGGAAAGATTGTAAGAACCAAATACTTTGAGTGATCCGGAATTGTCATAACCAATAACCTCAAGATCTCTTTCAATACCATTAGATAATAATTTTTCACCAACTTCAAATTCCGATTGAGATAATGAAATTAAAAACGTTGGATAATTTGTTTTGGATATAATAGTTCCAAATGAATCTTGAATTGTTTTTGCAATTCCTGTATTTGTTCCTAATCCAGAAATATTAACTGTAACCTGATCATCATTTATTCCAGGTGTAAATTTATTTTCATATTTCGTTACTTCAAAAAACTTATATCCATAATCACTGGAATTAAATCCATCTCCGGTAACACTAAACTTTTCAATTCCCTCTATAAAAACTTTTTCTCCTGAAGTAAAAACATCTGTAGAGAATCCTGAAACAGGTGTTGTTATAATACATGTAAAAATGCCAGTATTTGATGATTGAACTTCTTTAATACTAACTCCATTTGTATTACTGACAGTAAAAAGTTCTGCCGATTGATCGGATATTCCTTTGGGTAAAACATCAACAATTAAATTAGTGATTGAATTGCCAGTAATTTCTGGTATTATTAATCCACTACTTAATTCGGTTCTTGTATCATTATCTACAATAACAATTTGTGGTGGTGAAGTATATCCAGAACCTCCAGAAGTTACTGTCGCAATACCAATTGTATTTGAATCTTTTAATTTAATTTTTGGAGATATAAAAACGTGTGGTCTTAAAGTTATATCCGAAGAATATTCAAAGTTTTCATTAATTATTCTTGTTTCTTCAATTTTTCCAATAGTATCAGAATTTAAAGAAACAGATAAATTTTTTCCACTTATTGTGTTTACATTTGAAAGTGATGGTAATTTTTTATATTCAGATCCACCAGATATAATTCTAATTTCATTTACTGGACCAGAAGATGATGTTGAAGTTGTTGTATATTCTAAATTATCACATTCTGAAGAAATATAATTTAATTTTTCTGGAGATTCTCGTAAAGAAATTTGAAAGATAGTTGATCCTATACCAAAAACATTATAAGTTTGATTATAAACACTATCGATAAATAAAATTTCGGAGAAATTATTTACATTTCTATCAGAGGAACTTATATATCCAGATTTTTCTAAAGAATAATAAAGTCTTTCTGGCAATCCAGAACTATAATTAATAGTGAATGAAGCATCAGTTGATATTCCTATTGTTCCAACACCAACTGCACTAAAAGTTTCTGTAGAACCTGTTGATATAAACTCACTATTAAAATCTTGATCATAATAAAGTTTAAACTCATATCCAGATAAAGAAGAATCTGATAAATCAAATACTAAATTATTATTTGCAATTGTTTGTATTTGTGGATTAATTGGTGATATTAATTGTGAAGGTCCTCCTGTAGAAGCAAAACTTACGACTATTGGAGGATTTTTTTGTGAATTGATATAAGTTTCACAGAATTTTATAGTATTTTCATCAGTTTTATAAATGTAGTATTCTCTCTCAGTATTACCATCTTCGTAAAGAACTTTATCTCCTGTTATTAATCCATGTTCTGAAATAGTGATTTGATTAGTTATAGTATTGATTCCTGTAGAGTTAAACCCAATAGGATTAATCACAATACTATCAATTTTGGATTTGTAAAGAACATTAACCGATATTGAAGTTCCAATACCCACTGAAAGATTTGGTTTCACATTCATAGTGATTGAATCACCCTTAACTAATCCATGCGAATAAGAAGTTGATATTGAAACAGTTGAGGTAATTTTCTCAATTTTTCCAAGTTTTTGTATGTTATTAGTGTCAAAATAGTAATCATCTTTATCGTTACCTCCCGATACAAAGAAAATTTCATCAGAAGTTGGAGAAGTTTTTATGCCAATAGTGCTTGGAGATTTATTGACTGCATAAACTGTTGTTGGAAGATTAAATGGGGTTCCTGTAGGAGATGTTGAAATTGAAATGGCATTATTGCCATTTTGACTAAATGTAAGTCTTTGATTAGTTTGAAGAAGATGATCTTTAATACTAATTCTTTGTGTAGGAATAGATCCTGATATCACCTCCTGACCAAAAGAATATGATACATTATATCCAGTTCCTGCTGTTGTACCAAAACCAACCGATTCTTGTGGATTGAAGTAAATTCTATCATTAACTTTAGACTCAAAATAATCTACATTTTGATCAATTGTAAATGTTTTTGATTTAAATGATACTGCTGTTCCAACGATATGTGCAATCCCAGAATTACCTCTTTTTACTCTAAAAATATTCTTATCCGAATATATATTTAAAACTTCTAAAGTTTCAGTTCCAATTCCAATACTACTACCAGCAGAAACTCCTGCAGGAATCTGTGATACATATATTTCTGTTGTAGCTGCTCCGGAAGATGCAACTTCTGCCGTTAATCCTGCATTTGAAATAAATGGAACATTAATTTTAAAGGAATCATTCAATACAGAAAGATTTGAAGTGCTAAATCCAGATATTAAAACATTGTCGTTATTTGACAACGTATGAAAAGGAGAAATTGTTATATTTACTTTATTATCTCCACTCCAAGTAAATATAGCATCATTATAAACTTCATGTAAAGTATCAATTCTATCAACTTTTCTTCCTTTTAAAGATGAAACATTGGCATAAATTCCTCCACCATCAGTATTATCATTATTGAATTTTAATAAATCGTTTACTTTATAATTATCTCCACTATTAATAACAGAAATATTGGAAACTGATCCTTTACTAATAGATTCAACTATTACTCTTTGTTTTTTGATCGCATCATTTTCAATAATAAAATCATTACTAGCATTCTTTTCTAAAATTTTATACCCTAAAGTATTTCTAGAAAGAGATGAATTATTAAAATCAAATTTTTGATCTAAACTTTGATTTTCATCAATAGTATTTGATCTAAAAGAATCTCCAATAAAATATGGGAATTGTGGTTCTCCTGTAATTTCATCTACAATTGCATGGTATGCATAAACACCATTTGGAAAATCTTCTGTCTTTGCAAATCTTCCATTATTTTTGTCTAAATCTCCATTTTGACTATTATAAACATAATCTTCGACAAAAAATCCTAAAGGAAAATCAGATATAGATGGTCTGTCGTAAACATTTGATATATTTGTAGTATAACCAGATGTCATGGTTTTAATACCAGAACTTACATTCTCCGGATCTACAGATGAATATGGTCCGTAAATAGGATTACCATCATATGCCCATCCAATAATGTTAGACAAAGTTGCACCAGTGTCATTAAATGAGGATTGTAAATCTCCAAAATATGCAGATACTGAGTATGATAATTCATCATTTACATCTTTCAATATTTCAGTTTGTTGTGTAGGTAATTTTTGAACCAGATTAACTGTAAGTTCTCTTATAGATGCGTCTAAAATTTCATTATTGCCCGAAGAAATGACTTTAATTGTAGTAGAAGTAGAATATCCTATTCCTGCATTAATAATCTTAATATCAGTAATTTTTTTATCAGCAATTACTGCTCTTAATTTGGCACCACTTCCCGATTCAGTTGGATCCGAAACAACCAAATTTGGAATTGAAGAATATTCAAGTCCTCCAAATTGTATATTTGTTTCATTGATAGATCCATTAACTATAATAGGAGTTATTTGAGCATCTCTACCAGTTTTAACCGTTATAGAAGGTTTTTTCTCAAAATTGAGAATATTTGATCCATATCCAGTTCCTGATTCATAAACGTAAATTTGTTCTATAGATCCTTTAACAACTGGTGTTGCTTCTATGGATTGAATTTGTGTCGATGTTCCGATACCAACTACAGTAAACTCAATATTTGCTCTTATGTTTGGATATTTAAACTCTTGAAAACCATTTCCAGTACTATCCAGTTCTTCATAATTTTGTGTTTCATAATTCGTAATATTTGTTCCTCCAATACCAGCATCACATAATCTAAAAGAATTTTCATCAAGTTTTAAGACATAGTATTGATTTGCAGTTGTAAGTCCTGTTATTCCACTTGTTTCATAATTATATTCTATAATTTCACCACTGTTGAATCCATGATTATTAAAGTTTATTGTATTTTTTGTGGTAGAAATTCCTGCAGGTTTTACTGAGAGATTTCTATTCGTAAATAATCCTCCTTCTATTACTTTTATTTCTGAAATAGTATTATTTACAGATTCAGTTAAAAATTTATGAGTTCCACTTAATGAAGTTGTTGCAAAAGAAATTTGATTAGTTTCATTTGAATAATCATCAAAATTATTAAATAATCGTATTGTTGTGTTATTATCTACTTTTGCAAAATAATTTGCATTATTAGATAATTGAGATACTCCTATTCCAATACTAACATTTTCATTGCCATTATTTCTATAAGTAATTTTTTGCCCATTCAAAAAATTGTGATCATTTAAAAATGTTAACTGATTTGTAGATGCACTTATGCCTCCACCTTGTGCGATTTCTCTTGCATCAAATAATACTTCTCTTCTTCTTTTAATCAATATTGGTTCGAAAGATCCTCCAGATCCATTTCCACCAATAATATTAACTGACAATATTTGTTCAATGTCAAAATTTTGTTTATCTATATCAATATCTGTTATTGTCCCACTTAAAACCGGTCGAACTAAAGATGTTATTCCAATACCAGTAGATACTTGTATATCTGGAGGATTAATAACATCAAAATTAATTCCACCGTTTAAGACTTTAATATTTTCAATTGGACCAGAGTAAATTTTATCTAAAGTTTTATAATTAGAAATTTCAACACCATTAATCAACATTCCAATTGATCCTGGAGTTGTTTTTTGTCCAATTCCATTTTTAATATTGGGATTGAGAGAGAATTTTTTTAGAATTTTTTGGGAATTTAATATTTCTGATTTTTGAGAATATAAAATAAAATTGTGAGTTTCTAATGTGGAGGTTGGTGATTTGAATTGAGCACTATTTGCATCAGAATTAATAAAGGAAAGAGAATTATAAAGTTTTATTTTTTTAGTATCAGATAAAACCTTAACATAATATGAACCTTCTTCTAATCCATCTAGAGGTTTTCCAGATGGTCTATATTGAATTCTTTCTCCACTTATGAACGGAACAGGATTATCAAAGAAAATAGTAGTGTATAATCCAGTATCAGAATCAAGATCAATAATACTTCCAGAAGAAGACGAAATTGATATTGAATTAATTTCTTTTGTTATCTGATAAGTATATGAATTTGAAAGTCCTCTTCCCCAGGATGGAAGTGAGTTTGAAGCTATGTATGCAAAGTTATCATCATCAACATACATATTCTGAACATCAGAAATAATACTATTATTTTGATATTTAAACTTGACATTAGCACTATTTGCTTTATTAATTTTTCTCCTTAACTTTATATTTTGTTCTAAATTTGGAGAAAAATTACTTAAATTTGATATAGAAACTGAATTAGATGAAATATTTGCATTTACGTATGGCAAGTCTGTAGTATTTGTAGGATATATTACATTATTTGTTTTTTCATCTATAAATTCTACAAAATCACCCTTCTTTAATTGTGATCTATCAACAGAAGTTTTTAATATAGCACCAGTTGGATTTTGACCACCAATAAAACTATCAATTTTTATTGAAGAACTAGTATTATAGATCCAAGAATTTGCAAAAATTTCCCTATACGTTTTATTTTGTTCTGGATTTTCAATTAAAGTTCCAATACTCTTAACTGTTAAAATTTGATCTTCATCAACAGAAATTAAATCTGATTTTTGAATAAAATCTGAAAGAACACCATTCAATTTAAGAACAACTTTTTTCGATGTATCCCCATTTTCATAAGAAAAATATGTATTATCCGAAAAAATGTCTTCCGTAACAGTAATATTATCAACAATTCCAGAACATCCTAAAAACTGATTAACACTTTTATCGGAATATGTAATAGTATTATTTCTAGAATATATTGTTCCTGCCTGTTCAAATCCAATTGTAGAATCTACAGATATTACAGAAGAACCAATACTAACATTCTCTAAAACTTTTGAATTGGGAGTAATTGTAAAATTGCCCTGAACATTACTATTATCACCATATCCAACAAATAATCCTATTTTAAAATATTGTTTTTGTCCTCTTGTAAATATTTCAACTGAAGATATTGAAGCATTTGTTGCAGAATCTGTTGTTTTAGTTAATGTCTGTCCTACTATTTTTGTAATATCTCCACTAATAGATTCGGCGACACATATTTCCTTTCTAATGAAGTTTGCATCTGATGGTTTTATTAAATATTCTTCAAGATTAATTATTTTTGGAGTTTCTCCATATAATACATTAAATAATATTCTAAAGGAATCATCAGTGCCTTTTGATTCGTAAAAAGATCTTGACTCTTTTATAAAGTTTCCAGCATTTATTTTAGGGTCAAAGACTCTATTTTCAAATCCCGGAGCATATGTATACTTTAATTTTTTATAAAATTCTTTTAAAAATAAAGAACTTAAATTATATACTGTAGAATTTGAACTATGAGAATTGGTAGTTGTATCTGAAAATATTAACTCTTCTTCATTTAAATCTTGATGATAACTACTAATTCCACTAAAACCACGAATACATCCAGTAAAAGTGTTTGTAGTGAGTCCAGTATATGTGATTATCTCATCGTCAATCTTCAACAATCCATATTCTTGAGGAAATCCTTTTGTATTAGGAACACTAATTATGGTACTAACAGCATTGATATCAAAAGATAGAGTTGTTGATCCTACAACTACTTCTGGAATTAAGTTATCTAATTTTAAATATTGATCCAGATTTTCTGCAATGTCAACAGGACCTCCCTGATATTCCTGAGAAATATAATATTGCTTTAAAAAATCCACTGCTTTTGGACTTTCACCTAGGACATATTCCGGCAATTGATTTGAAATTATGTCCTGAATCTTGATTCTAGATTCAATTCCAGTTTGTATCATATTACTTTCTGATTAAACTTCCGTTTGAATAACTTGATGTGTAAAAATCTCTATTAAAGACTGTACCTGATATTTCATCACCGGATGAAATAACATCCTTAATCATATTTATTTTACTTGTTGTGATGTCAAAATTAAGATAGAGATCTCTTAATCCGACAACATCATTTGATTCTGGAAATGCTTGTATTTCTATAACGTTATTTGGTTTAACAGTTGATACAATATTTATTGTTCCTAAATTAATTTCACCTTTTATATAATCAACTGTTCCTGCAGACTTTGAAATAACTCTTATAGTTCCGTCCGATAAATCTTTGACAATAGAGAGAAGTCCAGTCTTTTTATCCTCATTTGGTACATCAGTCAAATAGACGATATCACTTTCTCCAGATATTCTAAATCCAGTAGATTTAATATTTTTTCCATCTTCAGACACATGGAACTGATTGCCAAAACATAATTCATACTGAGCAAACTGATTGAATAACGCAAATAAATTTCTTCTTACTGTGACTCTAGTAATATTTGAGGTAATAGAAGTGTCAGTATTATCAATGGTTCTTAAAACTTGACTATATCTCATTCTTCCTCCAAATTTATTCATATCAGTTGATTTAGAATAACTTGTAAGTGTATTAATTACTTTAGATTTTAAATTTTCTGGTGTTGATATCATTGAATCATTATAATAAATAAAGGATTCAATCTCAACATATAAAATTTTAAGATCTACGATTTTTTGATTTATTCCAGATATTGAATATTGCTTAAGTTTTGATAAAATTATAGATTTATTAAACTCAGATACTAAAAATCCATTTTTAGGTTTAATTGAAATTTGGACGGTTCCAAACTCTGGAGGATCTAGTTCTTCACCACCAACAATAGACACAGATTCAGTATCTGGATATATTGTTTTGACAATTGATTCATAATCTCTCCCAGTAACTGCTCTATTTTGTGCAGAATATATTCTTGGAGCAAAATATTTAACAGAATCTACAGATTCAATATCTCCCCCATTTTGAGATGATTGATTTGTAATAATAGCAATTGGTTCTGGAGAAACTGAATTGCCATTACTATCGACTATATTTCCAGAAAATGCGAATATACTAGCACCATTACCATCTTTTCCGTCAGTAACAAGATAGTTTACAGTAATTATTTCTCCAGTTTCTAATTTTGTTCCAATCAAACCGTCACCGAACAAGAGTTCATATTTTTCATCTTGAACTTCTTGAATCAAATAAACACGCGAGTCTCCAGTAATATTAGTAATATTATTAATTAATTTATATTCTGTTCCCAATCCAGTATCTGCTTCCTTTTTTACATATACTTTTATTGTTGAGGTATCGATAAATGAATTATTCAAAACAAATTTTTGATCTAATGATGAATCAACTATGAATTTTTTCTCAAGGAATGTTCCCTCATAAATTTCTATATTTTCAAATATTGCTGATACTCTACTAGTAGAATTTACATTCTCAATATTAGTTGGTCTTTGTATGTCTTCTAATATTGAGAATGTAGATGAAGTATCATTTGCATTTCCAACACAAACTAAACCCTTCTTCAATGTCAATGTTGATGAAGAAGACTGATTTACATTCGATATAAGGGTCACAGATGCCTTTGCAGCACTTCTTGACTTGGGAACATACCCAATGTTCCTTGCAAGAGATACAACGTTCTCACGGAGGGTTGCAGAGTCCAAGAAGGACTCATTCACAACCATGTTTGAATTGAATGCAGTTATATATGTGTTATATGCGAGCGTATCAATCAATACAGAAAAGTTTGAACCTTCGAAGTCAAATCCTGAAAAATCAGAATTTGCACGAAGATAACTTTTAATTGATTCTTTTATCTGATCGAAATCAAGATTTGTAAATTTTGTAAAAGGCATATTACCTGGTTGCCTCTAATAGAAACGAATATTCTTGTGTCGGAAACTCTTGACCAATAATATCAAATATTACGGTAACATCAAATGCATTACGATCTGGTCTTGGTAGAACTTCAACTTGCAAATTATCGACTCTTGGTTCAAAATTATTGATGGATATTTGAATCTGATCACTAATTACGGAAGCTGTACCAAAATCAACAAACTCAAATAAACTTCCTCTTACGTCAGATCCAAATATTGAATTAAAGAACTTTTCGGTAGGTATTGTTTGAACAATATTTCTCACAGATCTACGAATTGCTGCCTCATTTTTGAGAACAGGTAGATCTTTTGTAATAGGATGCGGATTAAAGGACAAACTAATGTCCTTAAATGCTCTAGATATCCTCCGAATGGCCATTGTTAAAGAGTTTTCTTAATTATATTTATACTCTATTCCTGAAGATTTCTTTGTCCTTCCTTTAAATCATCATGCATGATCTCTTGAAGCACTCTTTCTTCTGGATCATTCGTTTTTTTGGGTAATGACCAGTAATCTGTGGTCAAACTTGTTGTTCCCCACACTTCTTGCATATAATTTTGGTTTCTATCAACTGGTGAATTGCCCATTTTACTCCTATTTTGTTAGAATAGAACTTTTTGAGGGGTTCCTATCCCTATTCTTATTTATTTTTCATCCTCTTCGGATGAATTTTCACGTTCCTGTGCAGTCTTCCAGAAATATTCATCCTCACGTCCCATTCCAAGTCGTTCAAATCCATTTTCAACTTGATAATATTGAGTCGAAACCTTAAAATCAGGCATTTTTGGTTCGACAGGTGTCAAACTGTTGTCAAAAATACGTAATCTATTGTTTGGATACAGTGCGTACTGTCCATTCTCAAGCTCAATTAGGTTATGTGACTTGTGTTCGGCTGGATTTTCACTGGTTGCCCAATCAACATAGTCTGGATCATGATGATAGTTATCAATGGTGCAAACATATGTACCTTTTATATTGCCAAAGTCCCGTGTATAACATTCAAAGTCCATTGAACCAATAAATTTCTTATCCACCGAGACAACCCCATAGTCCATACAATTCCAGAACTGGAGGTTTGGTAGGTTCATGTCCGGACTTGGTGTCTCAGGGTCTGTCACAAAGGCACTGATAGGCAATTTATCATACATTGCCGCATATTCTGGTAGATAGGTCTCAAAATAAAAAGCACGTCCAGGAATCGATTTAACCGATACCCAGACGCCCTTTACAAATTCACCATGTC
>Ga0209535_1000627_pt1 | contig 24787 bp, 11 predicted proteins | sample LinPmetageLP28_FD_184041 | JGI IMG/M metagenome (GOLD analysis project Ga0209535, IMG submission 184041) | Marine viral communities from the Pacific Ocean - LP-28 (SPAdes) (version 2) | ecosystem: Environmental > Aquatic > Marine > Oceanic | place: Pacific Ocean | collected 2009-08-22
AACGTAGCAAATTTAAAATACTTTTTAAAGTCTTGTGAACAACACTTTTTCGGTGCCGCGCAAGCCACTAGTGTTATACATATTATTATAATTAGTTTTTTCATTCTTTTATTTTAATTGTTATATCATGTGGTGCAAATTCATTTCCACCAAAATATGGGTAAAGATAATATCTTCTTATTGTACCCCAAAAACCATCAGGACGCCTACGAACCATTGTAGTGTCGTTATCTATTACTATTACATAATAAAATGTTTTTATATCAATAACAGCACTATATATTTTATTTAGCTCTAAATTTTTTATAAAACCAGAAGAAGGATTTTTGTTTTCGCGTTTAAACCAGCAAAGCTCTACATTGCCGTTTAAATATCTCCAACCTAATCTTATAGAGTATTTTTTATGTGCTTTGCCAAAGTCACTAAAACCATAAATCTTATTAACATCTTGTTGATTTTCTGGTATTTCTGTTGTATACTCTGCCGATTCATCTAGTATAAACTGAAAGTTAATTCTAGAGTTGTCAGGGTGATTAAAGTAAGAGCCAGACCTATGCTGACCTTCTGGTATAACATAAGTTCTAAAACCAAAATCATCAACCTTTTTAGTACAAGAAAACAATAAAAAAAGTATTAGCAATTTTTTCATGCTTTATTTAAATGATCTTCTTTTCTTTTTTCTTTTAGCTACTTTTCTAATTTTTTCTAGCTCAGGATCTTCAATACCAAGGTTCCACTTACTCCAACCAAACAATAAAAATAATCTTTGCATGTTACTATTATTAGTATTAGCTGCTTCTCTTAAGTTTTGCACTTTTCTAAACATTCTGTTTGCAGGCAAAGTGGTTATAGCTTCTGTGTAACTTGTAGCTGCGGACCAAACAGGGTTGTCAATATCAAAAGTTTTCATGTGTGATATAACTTTTCTATCAAAGTTAAGTGTTTTTTCAGCTCCAACTATTTTCCTAGCTTTAATACCAAGAGGTGGAGACACGTTTAACAACTCAACTAACACATTACTTTCGTCAGGATTATATGTTTTAGTTCTTTCACTTAAAAACGCAAAAGCAGCATTTTTTAATGTAGACACAATAGCACCAAAAACTCCAGATCCTCTAAGTAAACTATCTAAAGTACCATTTAAAACTCTACCTCTTTTCTTTAAAAAAGCTTCATCATCTTCGTCATCATTAAACATAGCGGCAAACAAAGCAGTTTGTAAAGTATAGAAAACTATATTCTGAACCATACCATAGTAAAGTATTCTAGAAACGTTAGCCATATCGCTTGTTTTTTGATCTGAGTATGGAGGCGATATTCTTCTGTTTATAAGATCACTACCAGATTTTTTAATTATTCTATTGTATTGTGAAGTAACATTTTGAAAACCTAGTATAAACCAGCCTAACACGGAGTTTTGTTGAGACGAAGTCATGTCAGGTCTTGCGGACTGCTGTGTAGATTCTGCTACTATTTGAAAATCTTCAAAAGCTTTATTTTCTGCTTCTTTTTGACTTAAACCTTCTTTAACATATTTGTTTACTCTATTTCTATAAAAAGTTGCACCACCAGAGGCAATAGCCATACTATCAGATATTTGTGTTGGTGTAAAACCTAAAGCTAGTAACCTTTTTATTATAGATCTTACCGGTTGTTTTGATCTACTAGCGTAACTAGCTATGTCTTGATAGTTAACATCCATCGTTAAACCACCACGTCTTTGCTTTAACATGTCTGAGTTAAATATCATCGACCAGTCTTTCCAATACTGTTTTTGATCTGCAAAAGCTTTACCAGCAGCAAACAAATTGTTGTCTTCAAAGTTTAAAAAGTTAACAACAGATAATTGCTGCAGTATAGAAGAACGCATGTTAAAGAACATCACACCACCTATAGAAGCTTGTAAATAATCTAAAAATCTATTTACATTTTTATTAGTACCTTGTGGTCTTCTTGTACCTGTACTAATTCTATAAATCATATCTTCTAAAGCTTCTCTTAAGTTTTCACCATAAACAGCTTCTATTTTATTTAAATTCTCTGTGTTAAATATTTCTTTAACATTGTTATTGAACTCTGCAAAAAATGGCTCTCTATTAACACCGTCAGTAGCTTGTATTAAATCAGTTCTTATGTCACCAACTTCCCAAACCTCACTTGGTTTAATATATTTATCTTTTCTTGAGATAGTGCTAACAGCTTCAGCAAACGATCTCATTTCTTGATCTTCTATAACAATAGAAACTAATAGATCTTGGTCAGACTTGCTTAAACCAGGTATATCATAACCAAACTTATTCCACAAATAAACTCTTACAGCATCAGCATATGTGTAATCATTTTTTGTTTTTTCTATTTTATTGTTTAACTTTTTATTTGTCTCAGGATTTAGCTTTTTTAAATTTGCGTAGTCATTTGCTATAGATTGTTTTGCAGCATTTAATTCTCTAAAAGCAGTGTTTAAAGGTCTAACTAAAGCTTTTTCAAAAAAAGCTCTATGACTGTTACCTAAAGCACCTTTACCTATAAAATTATATAGTAGCCCTACAAAATCCTCGTGTGAAGGTGGTATAAATAATCTAAACTTACCTTTACCAGCTCCACGCTTTCTAGCTTTTACAGCGCTAAATCTTTTAGCAGCGTCTATACCTTTGACTTCTTCTAAAACTTTATTAAACTCAGTACCTAGTCCTTCACTAAAATTAATTTTTGCTTGTACAACTTTTGATTTTATATCTAATTGTTCTAAAACGTTTTTAACAGCCGCAACGTTTGGCAAGGCGTCATCTACAAAATACATGTCGTTATAACCTTCTGCAAACTTGTTTAACATCCAAAGCGCTTTAGCTTCACCAGTACTATTACCTAAACCAGTTATATTTTTTAAAGGTATATTTATACCTTCGCTTTTCAAGTATTCATGTATTGCTCCTTGGCTTTCAGGCGCTCTTGCTGTTAATATAAACACGTTTTCAGGACCAAACTTTTGAATTTGGTTTTTCATTTTTTGCATTAGTGGACCTGGTTTTCCATCAGTAACTTTATTAAAATCTGTAAAGTCCATTTTCCAACCTTCTTTAACAAGTTGATCACCAACAAAAGGCCAACGGTCAGAAGCTATACGTTTTACTTCACCGTCTTTAGTTGCTATAACAAAATTATTACTAAACCCAACTGTTTCGTCAAAATCAAAAGCACTCATACCTCTTGCTTTTGTGTTTTTATTATATCCTCTAGCATTAGTAACAGCTTCAGAAAACGCTTGTCTTTGTTTAACTTCAGTGTTTAAAGCTTTATTAATTCCAGAACTATTAACGTTAAACATTGTTGCAAACGTTGTTTTACCATCTAAACCTACTATTGAGTTAGGATCAATACCAACACCATCTGCATTGAAAACTATTTCATTAAAATATCTTTCCCACCAATTATTGTTAAGAACACTCCAGTTGTCTGGCATACGTTTTTGCAAACTATATCCTCTATCAGTTCTTGCCTTAGTTAACTTCTTGTCCATAGCTTTGTCTAAAACTATTAACTTGTAGTTTTTAATAACAAGATCATAAGCAACTTCAAAAGAATCAACACGCTCATCTAATATGCTGTTCATTAAATATAAATAAGCGGCTGTAGCAGGCATAGCGTGTTCAAACTCTATTTTATCACCTGTTATTTTTAAAGAATAACCAGCTATTTGAGCGCCAAGCCTATGCCAAGATTTTTTATCGTTTGCAGTAAGCTTCAAATAACTACCTATAGCTCTAACAGCTTCGCCAGTTTCATCTTGAGTTATAGCAGTGTTAAAACGCTCCCACATAACCTTGTGTATTAAAGCTATATCTTTATTCCACTGTTCTATAATTTTCTTTTTTGCAAGTTTTGTTCTATAACTTGTTTTAGTACCAAATATTGTTCCGTAGTTTTTAACAATATTCCAGTTTGCTTTTTGTATTACCTCGCCTTTTTCGTTTTTAATTTCAATTGGTTTGCCAAATACACTATCTTCAGTATTCTGAGCAAGTTCTCTAACATCATTTCTAAACTTGTTATAAGCTTCAGCAGCTTCTTTACTGTAATCAAGGTTTCTAGTACCATCTTTTTTAAACTCACTCATACTAACGCCGTAGTTTTTGTTACTACCAGTAAACACATCAATACCGTCTTTTATCCAAAACTCTTTTGGCATGTGTGGGAATAGCTGAGTTGGCATTGATTTTAAAAAGTTTTCTCTTCCAGCTTTAGTTTTTAAGTCATATGTCTTTTTTTGACCTCTAGCTTGTAGAACATTGTCTATACCTTTTTCTTCTAGCTCAAGAGTGTTTTTCACCATCAAACCATCAACCTCTGTAAATGCTTCACTAAAAGCCGCTTTGCCCTGTGCAGTTGTAACTTTAGCTATATCTGATTTAGAAGCGCCTGCTTGTTCTAGTTTTCTTTGAGCACCAGATAACGCTACGCCTATTGCAAACGTTTTTGCAACGCCTTTTAAAAACTGACCAATGTCTCTATTGTATTCGTTTAGCTCGTTTTTAGGTGTTATACCTAAATCTTTTTTAAGTTTTTCAATAGTTTCAGGTTTAGGATTTCTAAACTGAGGCTTTAATATCTTAACAGGTGTTTGGCTTGATAAACCTAAGCTTCTACCAGCAGGCGATGTTTCGGCTTCTAACTTAGTTTTTGGGTCTTTGCTAGTGGCTTTTGGATCTGTGTAGTCTTCGTAAAAATAATCCATTACTAAACCTTTCAAGCCAATAGCTCTACCATAAACCTCTCTTGATACATCTATGTTTTCACCTATCTTATTTACATCAGCTGTTTTTCTAGTAACATTTAGCAAAGGTAAAGTTTTAAGAAATTTACTAGTATTTTCACCAGCGTTAAAAACTCTCTGTATGCTTTGTGCTTCAGCAGGTATTGGCATACCTTCTTTATATGTTGTAACTAAAGCTAAGTTAGCTCCACCTTTCATAATTTTATCAGCAGGTATGTCAAATATAATTTCACCAACTTTACCAGCGTTTTCAGAAATTACTTCTTTAAAAGTATCACCTTTTTTTACTTTTATTTTAGACTTTATATTGTCAGACTTTGTAGACACAATACTAAAGTCTTCAAACATATCTATTTTTTGAACAAAAGTTTCTTGCGTGTTTGCTGTATCGTTTACATCACCAGCAAGATCTTTTATGTTTGGATCATCAAGCTTAACGCTGTCACGAATACTTAGTATTTTAGCCTCTTCGTATATAGTGTCATCTTTAGGTTTTATATTTGCAGTTACAAATGTAGAAAATTTACCTTTTCCAGAAACGTATCTTGTTATAAGACCAGGTAAGTAAACAGATAAAGCAGACACAACGTTTTTTCTAGGTATATCACCAACTCTATCATCAAACTTTATAGCAGTTAAAGCTAATAAATTATATTGAGCTAGTAATTCCGCGTAATCTTTTCTATACTGAGGATTATCTTTAAAATTAGGAAGTTTACTAAGTTTTTTAATTTGTCTTATTAACTTCTCAGGTGTTCTTTGTGTATCTTCAGAAAACACTGGATCACCTTCGGGTGTTGTGCCAGACACTATCAAGTTATTGTCTCTTACGCCTTTTCTAAAACTAGAAATATACGCGTTTATATCCTCAGCAGAGTTAAGCTTAAAATACATAGGTTGTTTACCGTCGTGATACTTGTTGATAGCTTCATTTAGCATAAGCTTTAACGAAACCATAAAACTTCTTCCTTCTTTTATTAAACCAGCATCTTGAAGCTCTGCAAGTATAGGTGTTAACTCTCTTAAGTAAGCCTCTTTACCTTTAGACTTGTAGTTGTTCAATCTATTCAACACGCTGCTATACACGTCTGCGTTAGTCTCTTTTATTTGTTCTAGTAAAAGCTCTACATCTGCTATAACAGCATCATTCATGCCGCTCATTTCAATATCTTCAAATAACTTTGTTCTTGAATCGTTTAAGTGTGTAAGCTCATGAAACACAGAATAAGCCATAGCAGATTTGTCATAGCTAGTTGGTGCGTTAATTATATTTCTTACTACGTTTTGTTCAACAACAATTATATCGTTACCAAAAAAACTAGCGTTAGCGCCTCTATCTCTAAAGCCACGCATGTATTCTTCTATCTGTTCTTGTGTTGCGCCTTTTTCTTTTAACAAAGCCTCAACATCTTCAAAGGTATCTACATTTAATACACTACCACCTAGACCTAGCGTCATAGACATGCTTTCCATATACTTACCAAAGTAGAAATAATCTTCTGCTTTAGCTTTTGAGTCTTTAGGCATTAATTCAACTAGATTATCAACTTTTTGTTTTTGATTAATTTTTGTAGTGTTTCTTAAACCAGCAACTTCTTGATCAATATCATCAATCTGTTTTTGTATTGCTTTTATTTTTTTATTAGCTGTCTTGCTGTACTTTTGACCTGACTGTGCTGAACCAACACTTTGACCTTGCTTTCTTAAAACACGCTTTTTTCTTTGAGCTTCGAATAGTGAAAATATATTTTCGTTAGACATGTTAGAAACATCAGCAAAAACTTCAGCGTCTTGAACTTGAGCTTCTCGCATTATTCTCATTAATTCACTTTGCAGGTAAAGCTCTAAATCTGTTTTTTGAACATTAGGACCTTTGTATAAAACTTCTAGTTCTTTTGCAATTTCAGCAAACTCACTACTTCTTTTTTGATTAGCATTTATTTCTTGCCTTGTAAGAACATCACTTCTTATAGCGTTAAAAACATTACTAGTAGTAGAAGGTCCTTGTATTGCCATTGTAGAGAACAATACGTTCATATTAAACTCTGCGTCAATACCATCAACCAAACCAACGTCCTTGCCTAAAACTCCGTAATCAACTAAATTATGACCAACCTGCGTCATTGCTTCTTCAATATACTCTATACCAGTGTTATAACCAAATCCTCCAGCACCTCTTAATGCGTTACCAAATGTAACTCCAACAATATCACTTTTGTTTAGTAAAGCTAGTTTTTGTACATAAGACATTGTACCAAATTTCTCTGCATAAGCAGCAATACCACCATACAGGATAGAGCTAAAAGCCTTTTGATACTCTGAAACATTCATTTCAGCTCTAGAAGCCTCTAGTTGTTTTAAAATACTAATTCTTTCGTCTTCTGTAGTAGCGTTTTTTAACTCGTTAGTATAAAAGTCTATATTTGTTTGTGCATTTTTTTGACTTATTTCCATTTCAGAAAGCTTTGCACCACCTTCTAATCCAAAAAACAGCCTAGTAAGATATTTTGTTGCCGGAGCTACAACAGCTTTTCCTCCAAGAGAGATAACACCACCATATGTAAGAGCAGAGCCAATGCTAAATATATTGTTTGCAAATAGCTGATTTGCTGCTTCTCCAAAATTTTGATCTGGACCAGAAAACTTTACGTCTTGCCACTTTATGTTTAAAGGTCTTGATGCTTGTGTGTGTTGCTGTAAGCTTTCTTGATAGTCTATAACGTCTTTGTGTATGTTTCCAAAAAACTCAATTTCAAACTCTTCACCAGTATCAAATTCATAAGCTGGAGCAATCAACGCTTCAGGTATTTCTTCTAAATAATCAAGAGCTTTTACACCAAGCCCAATCATATCAATTAAACCTTTTTCCATAGACAACTGCATACCTCCACTCATTGAGTAGTCTAGCATAAAAGCTTGAGCCATAAACTCAGTGTCATCTATTTTACTTGTTGATGAAAGAAAATCTTCCGTACTTAAATCTATTGCCTCTGCGGTTAATCTTTGGTTTGAAAGTGAAGTTCTGTATTCTTCCATTACACTCTCGTATTGATTGTATAAAGATAAAGCTTTTGATCTATCTTGGCTTGAAGATGTTGGTTTTATATTTAAATCTTGAATTTGACTAACTAAGCTTTCTACTTCAGGAACAATTTCAGTAAGCACAGTATTGTTAAACGCAGCAGAAGTTGTTTTGTAATTTTCTTTAACCGTAATAATTTCATTTATTTTAAAGTCAAGATAATTTTTTAAAACAATATTTGCTTTTCCTTGCCCTTTGTATATAGCTGTTTTTAAAGGACGCTTATTTTTTTCCGTAGAAGCCTCAGAAAAAGCTTGACCATAAACAGGGCGATAAACATCATATATTGATTTTGTTTTTGGTTCTTCATCAACATCATCTTTAAAGTCATCTGGATATAATGTCTCTCTATCGTTTGTTAAAGCTGTTGTGTATTCGTCAACCCATAGGTTACCAGTTTTAGGGTTTACAGATGTAGCGTCCATTTCGTCATACACTCCGTCCATGAGGTTTGCAGATGCTACTTTTCTAATATCCGCATTGTCAATGTCAGCAATGTATAACTGAACCGCTCTTTTTTGTTGTTCTTTTAAAACAGATTTAATCTCTGCATTGCTAACTAAACTTAAAATATCAAACTCAGGATCATTCACTCTATACTTATTGTAGCTTTCATATTTGTCTGGACCAACAAAAGGAACGTTAGTTGCAAAATAATTTTTTAAGTCAGTTTCTAAATCATTTTTATATATGTCAGAACTTAGGTTTCCAGAAAATCTTGGTCTAGTTTGCCAGTCTGTTTCTGGCCTTTCCATATTTGACAAGTTAAAGTACTTTTCAGCTAAAACTTCTTTTACTTCGTCACTGTCTTTAGTTATACTGTTTTTAATCTCAAAAGCACTTTGAGTAGCTTCTTGTGGATTTTTAGGTGCCCTTGTTATTTTTGACTCTAAAGTAGGAACACCATCAATTTCAATATTGTACTTTTTAACATACTCATCAATACTTAAGCTTTCTTGCTCAGCGCCAACGAGGATTGTTTTTTCATCAAATATGTTTTCACCAATTTTGTATTCAGGCATGTTTATTATTTATTGTATGTTGGTAATAATAAGAACTTAAAAGCATCGCGTTGACCTAGCTGATTGTACAAGGCTTGACCGCTACCGTCTTTTACACTCTGACCATTACCTTCTACTGGTAACATACTACCATTAAAATTGCTTCTCCACTTATTTCCTACATAATCAAAACTAATATCGCCAATATTAAATGTTCTCTCTTTACTTTCCTTACCTTCCATTATCCTAACAAGCCTTGGTTCATCGTCAAAGTAAAGTCTACGAGAAATAGGTAGCATTACACTAGTTTTATCGTTACTGGTTTTTGAAGGTTCTGTTTTGTTATATTTCTCCTCAACAAGACCATACAACCAACCTTGCAAACCTGCTCTTAACTCTTTAGTATTATTTGTACCATAAGCATCTGCTAGCAAGTTTTGTTTCATCATAAGTATTTCATCTGGCTCACTTTCAGGGTTTGCAGCTACAAATTGTTGATCTGTCATTTGTAAAATAGAGTCTGATTTACTTGTTATAAACGATTGACCACCGTAAGTAAAGTCATAAGCTAAACTACGAATACTATTAAAACCGCCATTTTTAGTACTACCAGTTTCATTAAGAATAGCATCAATCTCAGCCTTAGCATCGTCCATATCCAGTGGATCTTCACCTTGAGCAGGTTTTTTACCGTACTTATCAATAACTGCAATAACATCTCTAGAAGCATCGTCTAAATAAGGACTTTTTTCTTTGTAGCCATTTAAAATATCATCAATGCTAATATCCAGATTCATTTCATCGTCGTAAAACGTAATACCATTATCACCAAAAACAATGTTTGAATTTAAACTACCAGTAGTTGAGTTGGTAGTAATGTCTAGTGTTCTATTGTGAGACATGCTACTATTACCTTTTGACATGTTATTTAAAAGGTCTCCGCTCTCAGCTCTTTCTCTTATTTCTTCCCACTTGATAAGACCTGCTTTGTTGTTTTCTAAAATTGTTTTTATACTGTTAACAGTTCTAGCAGCGTTTTTATATTTCTTACTACTAGGAAGAGCTTTTCTCATTGTTTCGTGCGCTGCCGCATATTGATCTCTTTTGTTTGTAATAAAATCTAAATTAGCCTCGCCGTATTTACCTTCAAACACTTCTGATGGCATTGCTCTAAATGCTTTTCTACCTTGAGATAACACTTCTTGTGCTATAGCATTTTTTTGTGACATAAATGTACCAATGCTAGATATAGCTTTCATTATACCGCTATAATCAAATGGCTTTGGCCCCATTTGCGCTGCCGCTCTTATTAAATTTTGATCTGCTCCCATAGTTTATTTATTTTTGTCCAAAAAACTTACCAGTCTCTCCCATGTTACTCATACCACCACCTACAAAAGCACTTGTAACTCCACTAATAATATTACCCCACATAGCTTTGTTAGCTGCAATAGCATCTTGTGCATTACCTACCATCTGCATAGACATACCAAGTGTTGTGGCTTGTCTATCAAACTCCATACCTTGTACCATCGCCGCACCTTTTTGCTGTTGTTGTATACCTTGTCTTTCCATAGTTTGGTTTCTTGCAGCTCCTTGCGCTGTCATTCTTCTGTTCTCTGCTTCTTGTTGCCCTATGCTAGCAGAGGCTCTTTGAGTTGCCTGAGCGCTTTGATTTGATAGAGCTTGTATGTTACCAGCATTAAACTGTCCACCAGAACGTAAAGCATCTAGTATATTAGCTTGACTTTGTTGATTTTGTTGGGATTGAAAATTAGCTTGTTTTTGATTTATAGTTAAGTCTTCAAATGGATTTTCCATATTAGCAAAAGCATTTTCTGCAAATGGATTTTCAAAAGTAAAATCTTGATAATCCTTCATTTGTGACTTGTAAGTTTTTTCAGCTTCTTTTAATCTTTTTATATTACCTTTACCAGCAAATAAATTTTTTAAAAATCCAAATTTAGCTGGAGACGCTTTGCTAGAGCTAGTTGCAACTTCTTTATTTTTTATACCTACTGCCATATGTTCTTGTTTTATTTATTTATAATTACACTTTTTATGCGTTATTTACTACTTTGTGTTATTTCTGATCCTACAGCAAAAAGTTCTACTTTTTTAGTTGAATTATTATCTAATCTTATCTCTGCATAATAACCCTTTAAACTGCTTGTATTAAACGTGTTTGGTTTTGAAAACATTAAATAATGTGAAGGTGGGACTTGAGGCGGACCTGTGTAGTTAGGATCATTAGGGTCATGTGGTCTACTAACCTGTATTGTTTTAGTTTCTCTATTTACGTTTTCTACTGTACCTAGCTTTAATATACTACTTGTATCTGACACTTCATAACCACCTGCCATCAATAGCGAAGTGTACCATACTGTATCACCAATAGATAAAGATATATTTAATTCGTTTTGTAAAGTTAATGTTATCTGCATTTTATACTACTTTTAATATGTTATCAAAATTAAGATCAAGCGTTAAAGAATCATCACCATACTCTAATAATTCTATTTCACCAGTAATTTTTCCAGATCTACTACTGTTAATAAAAGTAACTGTAGCGCCACTTTCAATGTCTTGATTAGCATTTACTGTTACATCGTTTGAACTTATGCTAACCACATAAGGGTCTGTTGTTGCATTTTTTATACCAATACCTTTTACAACGCTATTTGAAAAAGTTAAAACAGCATCGTTTACAAAAGTCTGCGTAGAAGACAGGGTTATTAACTTGTTGTCAGTGTCAACACTTGTTACGGTTGGCAAGCCTATTAAAGTTCCTGAAGACATAGCTTGTAGTATTTGACCTATAAAAACATCAGTAACAGCTTCGTCTACTTTAACAGTTGATTGCAACGGTCTATTACCATTAACAGTGTATTGAGCTTGCGGTTTTATACCGTTTGCACTAGTACAATGTATAACGGCATCTGGAACAGCTGCGGTTGTAGTTGTTACAACGTCATCAAGTTCTATTTTAAAATTTCTAATTACGTACCTTGTATTGTTAGCTTTTTGTATCGCCAACCCTTTTCCTAAAAAAACAAAACTATGAGTTGCTTCATAATTAAGAGCTGAGCTTATAATAACGGTACCACCATTAGAGTTATCAATACCATCTCCTTCATCGTTTATTTTTACTGGTATTTTATAAACAGTATTGCTTATTGTTGAGTTTTGAAAATCTTTAAAACCAGGTATTGTACTTAATACAGTTCTATCAGTAAGACCTTCACCTGAAACTATCATGCCTTTAGATATGCCTCTTATATCATCAAGCTCTATGTAAGCTGCATTTACAGTAGAAACAGCAGGTCTAGTAATTGTAAATTCAAAATCGTTTATTTGAGGTTGGCGAAGAATAGTTGCAGCGCCTGAAGACAAAGTAAAAGGCCAGTTTATTGTTTGTTTTACTGACGTTGTCTTAACGTCTGATTGACTGCTTGAACCTTTAAAAAGAATACTACTTGGCTCAACAACTGCAGAGCTAGAGTGTGTTATTGAAAAGGTAATTGCAGTTCCCGCGTATTGATTTATTTTTTCGCTAATAAAAACTTTTTTGTTTGCAAAAACTTCTTCATCAAAACTAGTGTTATTACCAGCTGCTATAATAATTCTAAAATTTTTATCACCACCTCCTACTGGAAACACTACAACGCCATCATAAACACCACTTGAAGGTATTTGTTTGTTAAACAAGTTGCTTGCGGTTGCGGAAAAAGTTGGTGCTGGTTGAAAAGAGTTTTGTTCAACGTTAGTAATAGTGTTTTCTGGAAAATTATAATAATTCCCACTACTGTCTTGCACAATCATATGAAACGTAGAACCAGGTTCTCCAATAACTTGATACGGTCTACTACTAGATAGATTAGAAGTTTTGTTAGAAGTGTCTATGTTAAAAGCTTGTATTATCATTTTATATTTTTGATTTTATTAAACCTACAACGTAACATATTGGCTCGAAAATATACCTTATAACCATGCCAGGTAAATATCTTTTTTTATTATTCATTACAGCTTCCAAATCTTTTGATCTTTGTATTGTCATGTACTTGCCTAGTTTAAATATCGTTTTATACTTTTTCATAAGTAAAGTAAACTTATAAAATAGAACGTGGTAACCAACTTGATGATACTTTGTTAAATGCTTGTTTAAATGTATATTCCACAGTCTACTTTTTTCTTCCCAGTCAGTTAAACCTGTTGATTCGTATATAGTTGCGCAAAGAATTTTACTACCAGTTGGGTAAGTGCATGACCCATCGTCAACATTAGCCAAAGGATCGTAATTTGTAGCTTGATGTTGTGTACAACCGTAAATAGGTAAGATACATGATCCATCATCTATATTAGCTGCAGGGTCATAATTTAAAGCTGTTGGATCTGTACAACCAGGAGTAGGGTTTGGTAAAGTCCAGTTAGGATCACCTTGATTTTCTGTATTATGATCTATAACTACAGCAACATCAACATTTTCACTTGGCATTACAAAATCTTTTATTTCAATAACAAGCTGTAACTTGTAAGGAAAGTGCTCTAAGGCTGGTTGTGCTGTAATTTCAGGAGATCCAGTAACGTAGTTATGTTCAACAATAGAAATACCACTATGAGTAGAACTTGGATTGCTAATACCAGCGGTTACATCTATATAGTTACCCAACATGTCAACAGTGACAATTTTAGCTGTATAAGTTCCGTTGCCAGGGTTAACATCAAAAACTGTAGTTTTTTCTGGTTGATAACCTGTTGGATCAGGTGCTACGTGCCACTCGGAAAATTCTTGAGGAACACCAGCCAAAGACCCTACTCTAATAATAGTTGGATTACCTGTATTTGAAATTCTAATACTGGCACCTGTTAAGTTGTTTTTAGCGTCTCCCCAATCAGTACCTCTATTTGAGTAACCTAAAGTCATCGGTATATTACCACCAGGAGTGCCAGAAGAAAAATTAAATACAGTTATGTCACCGTTTTGATCTAATTGTGGCGTTAAGTCTATTTGTACGGTTTCGTTAACCAACGTGCCAGCTGCATAAGTGTTAGCTAAAACAACATCACTACCATCGTTGTTCCAAACTAAATTTCTGCCTGGCGCAGTTCCTGAAAAAGTATTGTTTGTATACTCATCTGTATAAGGACCACCAATTCCACCACCGTCTGATATTGTAATAGTATATTCTGGTGGAGGTGGATAAACACAAGAGCCATCGTTTCTATTAGCTGTTGCATCGTAGTTGTTAGCGCTTTGATCAGTACAACCGTTAACAGGAGCAATAAGATCAATATCTATGTTAACAGCCATTATAGGTTCTAAAATATTTGTTGGGTGATACTCAGGAAAAACAAAAGCCCTTACAAAAGCAGGGTAACCATTATGAATAGATTTTAATTGAATATTAAATTGATTATTAGGAAAATCTTTTGGAGTTGTTATTATCCATTTTTCTAAGTCAGGTTCTAGCGCTGGTGTATAGTTTGTGCCTAAATAATTACCTAGTCCAAGCTGGTAAATATCTACTAATATTATTTTTCTCCAAGTAACTGGGTCATTTGAAGTTATAAAATCACCGTCACAATATGTTGAGTTGTCAAAAACAAAAGGACCGTTAAATCTATAAGTTTCAGCAGTACCTACAAAATTATTGCCACTAGTACTATTAGGTCCCCAACAGCTATTAGCTCCAAGTCCTTTTAATATATAATCGTGAGTTGTAGAATGTTGAAGGTGTTGGCCACTAGAAACACCATACCAAGGCGGATCAACTGGATAGCAAGGATTTGGGCCAGCAATTATATTAGTTCCTGGTATCGCATAGTCAGTGTTGTACACCCAATTGCTTGACAAGCCATCAATTGTAAAATCACCAGAACATATTAATTGATTATAATCGTTAGGTCTTATACTAATAGTATAAAAAGGCTCACCAGTTGGAGTTAGCTGTGCACTATCAATATTACTGTTTGAAGTAACGTTAGGATCATTTACAACGTCTACAGTGTATAAATTGTTAGTATTAAATGTTTGTGACTGAATATGAAAAGGAAATTGAGGAAAACCGAAAGGTCCAAAAGTATGTGACATTTTATTTAATTTTAATCGTTATCATTAGTATCGTTTATTATTAAACCTGGTAGAGTACAAGAACCATCATCAACGGTAGCTAATGGGTTGTAGTTAATTGCATTAGAGTTTGTACAACCAAATACAGGTACAGGTGGTAAATCTGGTGGTGGAGGTGGTGGTGGGTATACGCAAGACGGAAAATCATCTACATTAGCTAATGGATCGTAGTTAGTAGCATTTGGATCCATACAACCAGTTATATCATTGTTTGGATCTGGTGGAGGTGGTGGGTTTATAACTGTAGTTGTAATGTATAAAGTTTCATCTACAGCAACTCCAATAGCTGTACCTAAACCTTGATATGTAAAAAACTCTGTATTAATGTCTTCATTAGTAATAAAGTCATTTCCTTTTATAAAGTTAAACCACTTACCTTCTTTTTTAACAAACTCAGAAATATAACCTTCGTCTTTATTTGTTTTTACATAAGTAGAAAACCAACCTGGTTTTTCCATTAAATTATGATAACCAGAACCAACGTTAGTTGTTTCAGGTGTTACTCTTGAATCACTACCTTCATAGCTTAAAGTTTTAAAATCTTTAACTGTATCTGGTGCGTCGTTTAATAAAAGCTCAACAGAAGAAATGTATTGATCTCCATAAAAATTGTTTCTTGGTACTATATTTTCAGAACTATCAACTTCTACATGTTGTTGATATAACTGGCCTAGTTTAAAAGTATAATACTCACTAGACATGCTAATACTTTGCTCAGGTACAAATGATTTAAAACTTGTCCAACCTCTAACCTTCTCATTGTAAGAAACAGTAGTACTAGAATCTTTAAAAGTTAAATTATATTCATTTTTATCACCATCGTAACTACCGAGCAACACAGTATTAAGCCTTAAGTTGTCTGAAAAGTAATCAGACATTCCATATTCAGATATTGCAGTTAACCCGTCCATTGACAATCTAAGAACAGCACCTCTTGATTTGTCAGTGAAATAAGCTCTAAAGTTTTCTTTTGCAAAAGATTCTGGGTTTTTTGATATACCATAATCACCACTAAAAGGTATTGATTGTCCTAAAACGTTTTGAGTTGCTATTAAGTTAGGGTTACCATCTGCATTGAAAACAGCATCTTTATTAGCTAATACTTTTATTACACGATCTTCGCAAAAAGCAATTAAATCTGTATTTCTACTAAACAACTTTTGTATACTACCGTATGTAGGATTTAAGTCTTTTGTTATTTTTTCTGCAGCTATAAATTGGTTTAAATTATTTATACCACTAGTTGAGTTGTAAATACCAGAGTATATTAAACCATTAGTTCTTACTTCTTTTTCGTAAGTACCTTCTATAGGCGCTGAAGCTTTAACGCCTCTATCTATTGTTGACTCGTTAAAGTCATCTCTAAGTCTGTTTGACTCAACACCGTTACCAAAAGAATAACAATTAGACCAGTCAAGTCCATACTCATTTGATATTTCATCAAAAATTAAAACATCACCAAGCGATACATTAGGATCGTTAGGGCTTACAAGTTGATGTGAAGCTACAAACTGTTTAAACTTAAGCTTTACATAACCACCATCTTCGTTAATAAATAAAAATCTATCACCCTCTTGAACTGTTTCATCGCTAATAACTTGACTCAACTGTATTCCATTGGCACTAATATCTTTTACACTTACAAATCCTGCACTGTATGTAAAAGGTACAACTCCAGCTCTTTCGCAATCAACCCGCATTCCTTTTTTAATAATAGTTTTTAAATTATCTACACTTAAAGACGTTGGGTATATTGAACTTGCTTCATAATATATATCTAAATCTACATTTTCTTTTGGTACAGTTTCCCATATAGCAGGGTTGTTTGTTGCTAAAGAAACACCTTCACTTCGTCTTTCTTTTAAAAGAGTAAGTCTTACTGGAAACCCAGCAGTAGCAGTTTCTAATAAATTAAGCTCTGTACTTCCACCACCAAAATCAGATAAATCAAGAACACTACCGTCTTGTAGTTGGTGAGTTTCTTTATCAAAAGGTCTAATAGGAATTTTGTAAGTAATTCTTCTATTGTCTGATCTAATAAATTGATTTGTAACTTCCCTGCTAAGTCTTGTATTTGCAACTCCTTTAGTAAGGAAACCATACTTCATATCTAGTGCATTTGTATGATTATATCTTCTTTCTACTATTGGATTTCCTACTATTTTATAAAATTGTTTTTTTGTATCTCCTTCAAAACTAAAAACTGTACCAGAACGTAAAGAGGAAACAAATTTTTGATGTCTTTTAGGAACTTCCCATATTTTTTTACTATAAATACCTTTTAATGTTTGTCCTCCTAGGTGTTGAAAATTTGAAACATATACTGAAAGATCTTCTTCTACTGGTTGAGATGATGATGGTCTTATATTAGTAAGCTCAACAGCATCTAGTTTTGAATATGATAACTCTATATACTGTTGGCCATTTTGTGTGTAAACACCTTGTGTATATGTAGGATCATTTATTTTTCTTGTAAGAGAATCTAAAACAGCTGGTTCCCAAGAGTAATCAATTGTTGTTCCTGTGTAAAAGTTAGACGTAGTTATAATTCCATGTTCATCTCTACCCGTACTGTTAGAGAACATTGAATGAGTACTAGCTCTTTCAAAATTAGGTTCAAAAAACTGTGTTGGTGCTTGTCCTCTATAATAAGCTTGATCTACAAACCACTCTCCTTGTGGAGCGCTTGAACCTGTTGGGTTTAAAAGAGTACTCCATTCAGTTATATCACCTTGTGCAGGATAAGGATTTGCATCAACTGGAGAGTCTATAAAAGGTTGAGCGATTATAGAATAACCGTACACTTGATCGTATTCTAAAAGTGCAGTACCTCCACCGGTATTTATATTACCAGTCGTACCACTAGCATCAACAGCGTAATCATCAGCAAAATAATATACTTGACCTGAAGCTAGTGTTTCGTATCTGATCAAAGACAAAGAAGGAGATATTAATTTTTGTTTAGCAGTTTCATCATTAAATATTTTTACAAAAAATTTACCTTCAAACTCAGGCTTGTTTTCAACAATAAACTCGTGTATTACTATTTCTAATTCAATGTCAAACCCAGTTAAACTAGTATCTTTGTTAATACCTGTTGGGTTAATTGGCGCTGCTACAAGATCTGGATATATCCACTCATCAGCTTCGTTTATTGGTTCGTCTAAAGTTATTGAATATATATCGTTGTTTAAAGTTAAACTTGCTATTTTATATTCTCTACTAAATTTATTATCAACTGATTTTTTAAAAGTTATTGATATAGGGTTTTCTAATTTAGACAACTCAGGTAATTCTACACCGTCAATGGGTGTAGTCCACTCTGTTTTGTTAATTGAAAAAACTCTAGAATTTATAGCAGGCGTAACAGCTCCATCAAAAAATACAGCTATAGGAACTACATTAGAATCAGAATTTACAAACGTGTTATCAACACTTACATCTCCAGCAGTAGATATTATTTCTTTTTTTATTGTTTTTATAAATTCAGGAGCTTCGTTATCAATTGATATAATTTTATACTTGGCTTCTTCACGTACTAAAGCATCATTATCAATTGACTTTTTAAGTATTAAAAATGTTTCATCATCAACCTTGTTTCTTTCTGATGATGGAAATGACAACCACAAGTTACCATCTTCTGCTTCATACACTCTATCCATAGCTAAGTTGTAGTACTCGCTAGATGTTTCTTTGACGTAAAACTTAAAACCACTTGCCCAGCTAGGATGTGAAGTATTAAAACTAGTAACTATTTTATTAAAACTAGTAGCTTCTATTTTTGGTATAGAAAAACTTGATAAAGTGTTAGCAAAAACAGGTGTTTCTCTACCATAAGAATCTAAGTAAGCAACACCAACTTGATATTGCCTAAGTGATTTTAAAGATTTTAGTGCTTTAATATCTCCTACTCTAACAGTGTCAGGTGTATACCTCTCTCCATACCAAGAAGATATAATTGGCCTGTAATGTTTGTCATCAAGATCTTTTACGTTATAATTTTGTTCGTAGTTACCATATACAAGCCTGTTACCAGTTATTTCTTGACTCAATGCTTTTCTAGGTACAACATCAAAAGGTCTTAACAATTGATTTGATGGAAGAACAGCATATATAATATCAGATGTTATTTCGTAACTATTTGCATCCCAGTGGTTAGAACTTATTTCAAAACCATTTTCATCAACTAATTGAGTAACAACAGTATCTGTTTTTGAAATTTTATCAACAGAGTAGACTAAGTTTGAACTAGCATCTTTATATAATATCTCTACCTCAACCACATTTTCCAGTATGTCTGATTCTACAAAGTTTTCAAGAGACACTTTAACAATGTTGTTTTCCATTGAAATATTGTAAGCTTTCTTTGTGTTATAATCAAAACCTAAACCACTTGGTTCAAAAGCTAATCTAGAAAAAGGAGCAAAACAAGAATATTCACCGTCTTGATATTTGTATCTATAACTAAATCTTACAAACTTATCTTCAAAAAATTTTTGTCTTTCTATTCTTAATTGAATATTATAAGTTTGGTTTGTAATTGCTATTACATCTGGGTCAACTGCAAAGCTTATAACTTTTAAAGAATATGTATTGTTTGGATGTCTACCAACAAAAGCAAGCTTGTTACTTAAGTCTTCAACAACTTCAACACTAAAAAGATAAGCTTCCGGTAAAGACTCACCACTTGTACTAGGTAAAAACAATAAGTTATCGCCCGGCTTAAACCTTTCACTAGAGGCAATATTAATACCTTGAAGCACAAATACATCTCCAACATCATATCGATCTCCGTTGTCCTTCACAAAAGCAAAATACTTATGCGCTGTTGACGTTGCGTCGTTAGAAGTTCTTACTAATAAGGCTTGTTTTGGGGATTTTTTAATTACTGTTATATGCTCTTCTCTAATTTTTATTTCATCAGCAGCAGTAATATTTCTTTTTGGAACCACTAGATTAGTGTGTATGTAGCCAAGGGGAGAAGTTCCAAGTTTACAAATATCAATATTAATTTTTTTAGGTTCACTGAAGTTATCAGTAAAAAACAACAAGTTGTCTATTATATTTATACCTGTTATAATATTGTTAGTAAACTTTAAAACATTTTTTTGAGTATCAACAAAAACTGGCGTAAGTATTTTGTTTTTATATTCTATTATAGTATCGTAGTAATGCGTTTTAACAAACCAATATAAAGAATTATTTTTTTCATCTGCAATAGCTCCTACGCAAACAGGGTTTAAACCTATAAAACTAGAAAGTTTAGTATTACCTAACAAGTTTTGAACAGTACCTACGTCAGAACCATCTGAAGAAGATATTTGTATGTTCAAAGCGTGTCTGTATTCACCTTTAGGCACTAGTCTTTCATCAAGGTCTTTGTTCATTTTACCTTGATTAAAAAAGTTTTTAATCTCCGGCATATATTAGTGTTTTATTTGTTTAGATTTACCTCTTAAATTTTGTGATAATTCTTCTAGTTTTAAATTTGATAATCTTAATTTTGCTTTTCTTACAGAAGCAAACTTATCTTTCTGAAACCTACGGACAATATATTCTTGCACATTTGCTCTAGTAGACATTATAGCGTATGCTATACATTTGTACATTGCATCTTCAGCAAACTTATGAACTTTCATTTCAGACTCTGTACCAAGACTGTCACTTAGATAATCTACAACTACAGTTTTTCCAGACATAAAAGAACTAAAGTGAATAAGTCCTGTGTTGTTATCTATGTAGTAAGATCCGTTTGATTGAGCAAATTCAGGATCTATACCATACCTTCCGCTTTGTAAATTAAATCTACTGTTGTCTTTGTTGTTTTCACCTGACGAGTTTCCTTTATAATTTTTCCAACTATCTGACTGCTTGTTTAGGTCTACAATTATAACTTGTGTATTTTTTACCATAAAACCTGTAGGTCTTCCAGCTACACCTGTTGGATTTGCTCTTAAATTGTCAGCTTCATATTTTGGGTTTGTCATAGTTATTGAAGTACCTCTATAGTTACCACCTGTAGTTTGAAACACAGAAGCTACGGTTGTATTCTCAGGTATGCCAGGACCAAAAACTGATTGACCAACTTTTATGTTTGGATAATCACCATGAAACAATATTTTCATATCAAGTGCGCCACCACCACCGTAAAAAATATAATTAGTATTATTGTTACCATTACCAGGGTTCACTCTTGTTTCACCTGTTACATTTACTCTTGTTTCATCAACAAACTTTTCTAAAGGAACTTCAGACTTGAATTTTCCTTGTCTAGATGTTTTACCTATGTAGTTACCATCTTTATCTCTAGATGTTAAACCATACTCTGTGTAAATTGTAGTTCCTTGCTGATTTACTTTTTCATATATGTTATCTTCAAACTTTAACTTACCGTCAGAATCTTGTTGGTAAGATGTAGGATTTGATGTTTTTGAAATAGGATATAGTATTTTTTTTATTCCAGCAGAATCAATAGAAGAAATTTTAGTGTAGTTAACGTAGTCTTGTGGTAAGGGTAAAGTTAGTGTAGCTGGTACCTCAAGCTCGTATGATTTTGTAGATTTAAATGTATCAAAGCTTAATTCTTGTAATGCTCTTTGCGCGTGAAAAGAAACATCCATTCTTTTTATTTTTGGAATTAATTTATCTTCTCCTACATAAGATATAAGAAAATTACTTATAATATCTTTTATAGAAGTAAATTGATAGCTACCATATTCTCCGTTTCCGTTGTTCTGAATACCATCAGCACCTTCATAATACTCTCTTGGTGTTTGATCTATTAATGCCATTTATTATTGTTTTTGTTGTTGAATATTTTTACTGTCTTGTTGTTCGGCTGCTTGGTACAGTATAGCGTCTTTCATAGATATACCAGCTAAAGATAATATTTTTACAACTAAATCGTTTTCTTCAGAAGAGTGTAATTCAAAGTTACTAGATTTGTTTGGATCCCATAAAGCGTTTTCACCAACAACATTATAACCCCAATACGCGTTGTTTGGTTTTAAAATATAACTAATGTAAACTTTATCGTGTGTAGGTGATGGGTATGGGTAAATTTTAATTCTATTTTGAAAGTAAGTGTAGTAAGGCATTTGTTTATTTCCAGTTGTTAGTGGAGATTGTCCGTATGTCATTAATTGTTTTAGATTTATTTTGTCAGCAACTACAAAACCTTGCACGCCTTTATAATTAACTCTAACCATACCTAATCTATATATACGAGAATAATCAGTGCTTTGATCTAAAAGCACACCACCAGTACTATTACCAACCTCAAACACTTTGTCATAACGCTCGAATATACTAATTTTTTCTTCAAGATTTGTAACTGCATCAGAATAGTTAGTATCGTTACCTGGTAATCTTAAAAATTGACTTAAATCATAAAAGTATTGCTCAAAAATTTGCATTTGAGCTTGGTCGGCAAATAAGTTAAACTCTTGTGGAGTCACATAACCTCTTTGTTCTTTATTAGCTATTGCTAATACTTTTTGATATACGTTGTCTATATTTACCATAATTTCTTTATTGTAGTTTGCAGTCGCCCCGGAGAGCGACCGCTCCTACAGTTTGATTAATTTAACCTTTTTTCTATATTTGAATAGATTTCCATACCTTCATCAGTCTTAAACCAATGTGCTAAAGCAGTGTATGGGTGCTCATCAAAAGGAACTGTCATTACAGCTCTGTTGTTTGATGCCCATAAAAAGTTTCTTTGGTCTGAACTTAAAGTAAGAATACCAAGCTCTACAGCTTTAATACCAAAATTTCTAAGAACAATATTATCATCTTGAGCTAAATCTAAGAACAACATAGGATTGTTTCTAGCAAATAGTAACAAATCACGTTTAAGCTCCTTAGAACTCATCTTAGACACTTCAGAACCTTTTTCTACACGCATAATAGCTTCTGCTATTTCAATTTCCATATCTCTAGCTACAACAATTGCATCTGCTTCTAGCTCAAGTATTTCTACTTCATCAGTAGCTTCTTTAATAGGATTATACTCGTAAAATAATTTATTTTTATGTGGGTGATATAAAGATAATAACTTTTGTAAAGTTGTTTGTTCTTTAGGTACAACAAGATTTCCGTCTCTAAAAATTATATGTTCTAACCTTTGATCACCTTTCATTTCATCAACAAAACAAGTCTTTTGATTTTGACAATACTTTAATTCTCTTTCGTAACCAGCTTCTTCATCAAACCAATATATTCCAGAACTCTTCATCATGTAAGATATAGGTGTTTTAGAACCTTGTAGATAATACACTCTATCTTTTATTTCCCACTTTGGTTTTGTAGATGTAACTTTTTTTGGTTTTGGAGTTTCCATAACCGGTAATACTTTTTCCATATGCTCATCGCCAGGATCTCCTTGGTATGAGGCTTTTGTTTGTTTTTTTGCCATAATATAATATATAATAAAATTAATAAATAAAAGGACCGAGGCCGAAGCCCCGGTTCTTTATAATAAACAGTGCTTATTTCATTAACATGAAATTGTTAGCACCTTGTGTAATTAAACATCTTTCAGTTAAGAAGTGTAATTGCATTGCATCTAAAGCTGTTGTAGCAGCACCAACAGAACCAGTAACCCAAGTTTTCATTCTTCGGTCATCAGTTTGTGAAGCTCTATAACGAACATGTAAGAAAGGTCTCTTCATACTTTGTCCAACAGTTTGATCATAAACTGAAGAAGTACCAGCAGGAATCATGACACCTCTAATTGCATTAGCAGAAGATTGTGCGTTGATAGCACCTCTAGTAGCTAAGTCATTTAGGTATCTAAAGTCAGACTTGTAAAAGTCGTAAGATCCTCTTCTGAAACCAGTGAAACCTAAGTTTAATGCCATATCTTCAGAATTGTTAAATACTCCGTAAGAAGTACCTCCAGCTCCGTAAGAATTCATTGAAGCTAACATATCGTCCATAGCTAAGCTAGTAGATCTGTTAACAAACATCATGTATTCTTCAATAGCACCTTGCTTATCAAACTCAGCTAAGATAGCATCAAATTCAGCTAAATCAGTTCCAGGGTTAACACCTGTAACACCAGTAGTAACATTACCTCTGTCAGTAACAGCAGCAAATAAACCTTCAGTACCAGTATTAGCACCAGTTCCTAAGCCAAGCGCAGCGTCAACTCCGTGAGCAGCACCAGTAGCACCAGCACCTAACGTGTGAGCATTATCAGAACCAATTTCACTTTCTAGCATTGCCATTTCAATGTAGTCGTTGAATCTAGCTCTTGTATCAGCTTCAGCTTTTAAGTACCATAAGTAACCTGCTTGACCATTTTCAGCAGAAACTTCAACCCAACCAATTCTAGAAGCATCAGAACCTGAAACTTCGTAGTAGTCTTTCATTATAATTGGCTTGTTAGAGAAAGTTTTAAACTGTGGCTCGTTAGCACCTCTAGTGTCAGAGTGTGTACCACCAGCAGCATTGTAACCAACACCTTTAGCAAATTCAGAACCATAAACTAATATAGTAGTTGCTCCATCAGCAGTGTTTCCAGAAGTTGGAATAGTAGAACCATCGTAAGTTGTAACAGTAATACTTAAACCACTAACACCACTTACTAAAGCTTTGAAAATTCCAGTTACAGTTGATACAATAACTGTATCGTTTACTCTAACACCGTGGTCTGTAGTTACAGTGATCGCGTTACCATCAATATCCGTTTGGATAGTAATAATGTTGTCCGTGTCTATATCACCTTTGTAAGATAAATGTAAACGACCTTGCTCAGACCAAATAACTTGGTCAGCAGTCATCGCTTCTTCAGCTCCTAC
>Ga0209535_1000628_pt1 | contig 24758 bp, 22 predicted proteins | sample LinPmetageLP28_FD_184041 | JGI IMG/M metagenome (GOLD analysis project Ga0209535, IMG submission 184041) | Marine viral communities from the Pacific Ocean - LP-28 (SPAdes) (version 2) | ecosystem: Environmental > Aquatic > Marine > Oceanic | place: Pacific Ocean | collected 2009-08-22
ATGGTAAAAATGCTTTTACATTTACAGCAGGATTATTTAGAATGATTTGTGAAAATGGTTTAGTTATTGCAGATACAGAATTTGAAGATGTAAAAATGCGTCATATGGGTTATACATTTGAAGATCTACAGTCAATGATTAAAGAAATGGTTGAGAAATTACCTTTAACAGTTGAATCTATGAATAAAATGAAGAATATTGAATTAGAAGAAAATCAAGTATTAGAATTAGCAAAATCATTACTTGATATTAGAGTTAAAGGAACAGATAATACATTTAATGATGTTGCAATTACTAATGTGTTAGAATCTCAACGTAATGAAGATAGAGGTAATGGATTATGGGAAGTATTTAATAGAGTACAAGAAAATATTATTAATGGTAATTTTCATTACAATACTAAATCAGGAAAACAAAGACAGGCTCGTATAATTAAGAATTTCAAACAGGATCTAGATTTAAATAGAAACATGTTTGCAAAAGCTTTAGAATTTGCTTGTTAATAAATTAATATATGCGCATATAACCGCGTTTTTTTGCGGTTTTTATGCGTTGTATAATATATATAATATGAATGTCACATAATAATGCAAAATAAATAAAAAATTTAATATATGAGTTGGGAAAAGTTATATCCAAAAGAAAAGAATTTAGTTAAATTATCTTTAAAGCATGGGGGTAGTATAAAACCCTTAATAATTCCAAGTAAATTCACAGGAGGAACAGGGTTATGCAACGCTACTGTTTATAATGATAAAAAAGAAGGATTAATAGTTAATATAAGACATGTAGGGTATGTAATGTATCATAATGAATTTGAACAAAAATATTGGGGTATGTGGGGATGTATGCAGTATATGAATCCTGAAGAATTTCAATTTTTAGAAACAGTTAATTATATGTGTCATTTAGATGATGATTTAAATATAAGTCGATCAAGTAAAATTAATACTACTAAATATGATAAATCACCACTTTGGGATTTTATAGGACAAGAAGATGTAAGATTGTTTAGGTGGGATGATAAACTATATACTTGTGGTGTAAGAAGAGATATTGATGAAATAGGAACAGGAAGGATGGAAATGTGTGAAATTGAATTAGGTGATGATGGGTTTGTTGAAGTTACAAGAGATAGAATTGAAGTACCTCAAAAAGAAACATATCTTGAAAAAAATTGGATGCCGGTTTTAGATATGCCTTATCATTTTCTTAGACATGCTGATCCTGTAGAATTAGTTAAAGTTGATTGTAAAAATAAAAATTGTATACCTGTAGTTAAGAGGGATTGGAGTGAAAAAATATCTACAACAAAATTAAAAACAGGAGATTTAAGAGGGGGATCACAAGTAATACCTTTTGGAGAATATAGGTTATGCATTACACATGAATGTTTTTTTCCTTATCATCCTGTTGGAAATGGAAAAGATGCTCATTATAATCATAGATTTGTTTTTTATGACAAAGATTGGAATATAGTTAAAGTATCTAAACCTTTTAAATTTATGGATGCTATGATAGAATTTAATTGTGGGTTAGCTGAAGTTGGAGATGATTTATTGATTACCTTTGGTTTTCAAGATAATGCTGCATATATACTTAAAATGCCTAAAATAATATTAGAAAAAATTGAATATGAAAAATTATAAATTAGAAGAAAAATTAAACAATTATATCATAAATCCCAGAAAGGATATATGTAATTTTGAATTAGCATGTAGTTATTTTGATTTAGGACAATATGCTTCAGCTTTATCTTATTATTTAAGAAGTGCTGAATTATCTAAAAATGGTGATTTAGTTTATGAAAGTTTATTATGTTCTTGGGATTGTATGGCTAAAGTGGGAGGTAGACCTATATTTGAAAGAGGACAAATATTTCAAGCAATATCACATTCCCCACATAGACCTGAAGCTTATAATACTATGTGTTTGTGGTTAGAATTTTGTGGGGATAGAATTGCATCTCCAGAAGAAAAATATCTTACAATGTATTCATATGCTTGTATAGGAATTTCTAACATACTAAGTGATAGAAATTTTAAATACTATAATAGGTATGATGGATATTTTGTATTTTTATATTATAAAGCTCTTGCAGGGTGGCATATAGGAAAAACACAAGAAAGTACGGATTTATTTTTAGAATTAGTTAATAATCCTAATAATAATTTAAATGAAAGATATAAAACATTAATAAAATCAACTATAGAAAATTTAGAACTTTCACATTTAATTAAAAAATAAAAAGAATGGGAAATAAAAAAAGTATACCTGTTATTGGGGTACCAGTAGTAAATGGAGTTCATTGGGTAAAAAGACTAATGTTATCAATTGATTATCCTGTAGATAATTTATTTATAATCAATAATAATGGAAGAGGTGAAATTACTAAAGAATTAGATAAGTTAAAAAATATATCTAACAAATTTATTAAAAATATACATATAACACATTTACCTTCTAATTTAGGGGTCCCAGCAGCTTGGAATTTAATAATCAAATCCTTTCTAATGGAACCCTATTGGATAATTTCTAACCATGATGTTGCTTTCTCACCAGGTTTATTAGAAGAATTTTCAAATATAGCTCAAGATAAAGATCTAAGTATGATTCATCCTAGAGCTGGTGATAATAATATAGGTACATATGATTTATTTGCCATAACTGAAATAGGAGTAAAGGTAGTAGGATTGTTTGATGAAAATTTATATCCGGCTTATGGGGAAGATACAGATTATATAATGAGAGTTTTAAATTTAGACCCAAAAGTTTGTAGAGGGTTGGATAATACTTATTTACATGGAAAAGAAATAGCTGACTGTGTTAATTATGAAAAAAATGGTCGACAAACATCTAAGGAAGAACCTCAAATGAAAGAAAAATTAGATAGAGTTGATGAAAAAAATTATGAGTACTTAACTAAAAAGTGGGGAAAAGGTTGGAGAGAATTATCTCCTTGTAAATATCCTTTTAATAATAAAGAATATTCTAATTCTTATACTTCATGGGATTTAGATTATATAAGAAATAAGTATTTAGGGTTTTAAAATATATATTAATTTAATAAAATTAAAAATGAAAAAAATTTATAATAAAGATTCAAATAAAAAATCTGATTGGGGTGTAATTGAAACTAATCAATTTAAGGCAAATAAAAAATCAAATAAAAGAGCATGGATAATTGATAATTTTTATGAAGATCCAGATGCTGTTAGACAATATGCTTTAGAACAAATGTATTGGGATAAAGGTCATGGAGGGGTTGGTTGGAGAACTAGAAAACAATTTATATTTGATGGAGTTAAGGAAAAAATTGCAGAAACAATGGGTTGTAATATTACTAATTGGACTGATGTTTATTCTATTTGTGGGGTATTCCAAAGTGGGTTTTGTAGTGGAAATGTTCCACCCTTAGTTTATCATGCTGATGAACAGCAATGGGCTGCTATGGTATTTCTTACACCAAACGCACCATTTGAAACAGGGACTAAAGTTGTTGCTAATAAAAAGTCTAAAGTATACCACACATCCCAAAGTGATGATATATTTGATTATTTCCCCCAACAAGAAACCTTTGTAGATGGAACGTTATTTGAGGATGTTGATACATTTGGAAATGTTTATAATAGAATGGTAATTTTTGATGGACAAACTATCCATAGTTCAATGGGATATTTTGGGCATAGTATAGAAACTGGTAGATTATGGCAGATGTTCTTTTTTGATACGGATTTGCCAAGATAATAATTAATTTAAAAAAATGGATAAATTTCAAGAAGAGTTTTTAGATAAAGTAGGAAGTGAAGAAATTATTAAAATTTCTGAAATACTTAATAGAATAAATAAACAAGAAAAATTAGTTGAAGTTGTGTATTATGCTTTAACAACAATGTCTAAATCAGATGGGAATATGTCTCCTCTTTTAGCTCTACAGATTGCTGAAGAAGATTGGGATATATAGTAAATTTTTTGTATATTTATACCATATGGTAAATATGGATAATATATTTGATTTATTTGGACCAAATGATGACTTTAATGGGGCAGATAATGGTACTACTTATATGGATTTTAAAAATACTCCTATATATTGGGTAGGAATGTATAAAAAATTAATATTAAACCATATAAATTTTAATAAAAAAATAATAAAGTTCTTCCAAAAATCAAATAAGGATTTAGATTTAAAGGATGTTAAAGAAGCAGGAGAATATGTAACATACAATAAAGCTTGGTTATATATTAAAAAAATAGATTTATCAAAAGAAGAACATATAAAAGGAATTAAAACCTATAATGATGAGTACCTAAATGTAGCATTAAAATTAGGTATTTCTTTTTTTATAGAAACAGAAGAATATGAAAGGTGCGCCCATCTCCAAAAAATTCTAAATAATCTTTCAGAGTAACTTGGATTCCCAAATAACTTTATATATCTTGGATATAAATTAATATTAGGTATTAAGGTACAAATGTTAATAAGAGATATTAGATAATAAATATTAAATAATAGAGATAATAAGTATTAAAATATAAGACATACTAACATACTAAATAATTATGAGAAATAAAAACACATGTGTAAGATTAATGGATAAACTAGAGAACAAATTACAAACTCTAAAATTTATTCTAAGCAGACCTAACGCTAACATTCAAGAATTTCAAGAGGTAATAGATGAATGTAAGGATATAGTTCAAGAAACAAAATCATTTATAGATCGCGAACAAGAAACAATGTAATTAAAATAAAAGTTATGAAATTAACAGCAGAAAAAATACAATCTAATTGGATAGATTTTATGAGTAATATTGATACTTATATTTCATCACCTCGTAAAGAACAATTAACTAAATTTTATGAAACGTATGCAGAACGTATTATGCTTATGCCAGCTGCTCATAAAAAAGAATACCACTCAGCATTTCCTGGTGGATACGTTGATCATGTTAATAGAGTAGTTCATGCAGCCTTATCAATGTCAGATGTTTGGAAATCGTTTGGGTGTAATATGGATACATTTACAGAAGAAGAATTAGTATTTTCAGCAATTAATCATGATTTAGGAAAAATGGGTGATGCAGACCATGAATCATATATTCCTCAAACAGATAAATGGAGAAAAGATAAATTAGGTGAAGATTATATGTTTAATAAAAAATTAGCATTTTCATCTGTGCCTGATAGAGGTTTATTTCTACTCCAGGATAATAATATTAAATATACTTTTAATGAAATGGTAGCCATACAAACACATGATGGGTTGTATGATTCAGCAAATGATAAATATTTAAAGGGTTATATGCCAGAGCAAAAACCTCGTACGTCTTTACCTTTTATATTACATCAAGCCGATATGATGGCAGCTAGAATTGAGTTTGAAATTGAATGGTTATCAAAATTCAAAAATCCAACTCCAAAACAATCAAACAATTTTTCAATAAATTCTAATAAATCAACAAAATCTAAGGCTTTAGGTAATTTATCAAGCCCAGGACTTAAAAATATGTTAAATAATCTATAATATGGAAATAATATTAATATCAATTCTATCAGCATTATCTATTGTATTAGGATTTGCAGTTTTTAATTTAATGAAAAAAAACGAACAACAAGAAGATATTCTAGTTGAATATATGAAATATTTAAATAAAATATCAAAAGCAATAGAAGTATCAGATACAAGATTAAAAAAATTAGATGCTCAAGGAAGGTTTAAGAGTGATGATGAAATAGGTTTTTTCTTTAAAACAGTTATGACAATACAAGATTTACTAAATGGATTTAAAATTAAAGACTTATAATTGTGATAAATGGATAATATAATAAAGGCCGCTAAGAAAAAAAGACAGAAAAGAAATTATTTTACTCAAGAAACAGAAGATGCTATTGTTCAGTATAATTTAAGTAAAGATAAAAAGTTTAAAAGTAATATATATTCTAAAGAAATACATTATCCTTTTTATAAATTAACAGAAAATATAATACATACCTTTAAATTTTACTATACAGATAATGTTGAAAATTTAGAAGATTTACAACATGAAATTATGGTTTTTCTTTTAGATAAAATTCATTTATTTGATCCCTTAAAAGGTGCTAAAGCCTATTCTTATTTTGGAACTATTGTAAAAAGATGGTTAATAATTTATAATCAAAAAAATTATAAAAAGAAAATAGACTCTATTGATATGGAAGATATTACTAAACACCAAAATTTAGATGTAGGTGATAATACTTTTTTTATTCTAAACCCTAAATTAGAACAATCATCACAAAAATTTATAGAATCAGATAGTAATTTTGGGGATGAATTATATACTAAAGGGTATAAAGAAGGTGATAGATTATCTATTTTTATTGATTTATATGTGAAATATATGACTGAAAATATTTATGGTTATTTTCCTAAAGAATATGATGCTCAAATAGCTGATTGTATCTTAGAATTATTTAGAAAAAGGGATGCTATAGATGTTTTTAATAAAAAAGCACTTTATATTTACATAAGGGAAATGATTGACGTTAAAACTCCTAAAATTACAAAAATAGCTAATAAATTACACAAAGTATTTAAAGTAAAATATTTAGTGTACCATGAAAAAGGTTTTTTTCCATCTTAAAAACCTAAAGATTTAATATTTATAATCAAAAATTATGGGACAACTAGATTCAATAATATTTGGTAACAAAAAATTTTCAGATATTCTCCATGAGATATATGATAATCAAACTACCAAAAAACAACAAATTACATCTTTAATAAGTGAATTAAAACCTTTAATTCAAGAAATAGGGGATGCTACTTTAATAGTACCTCTAATAAAAGAGTATTTAGAAATTGGGGTTAAAAATGATGAGCAATTAATAAAAATGGCTACAATTATTCAAAGAGCTGTTAATAATACTAACGATGAAGGTGAATTTGGGATAACAGAAGAAGAAAAAGCCGAATTATTAGCAGAAATGGATAAACTAGAAAGAGCAAATAAAGAAATTAAAAATAATGGCTAAAATTCCAACGGGTTTAAATTCTTTAAAATCACCCTCTACTTCTACATCACCCCTACAAGAAATTACTCCAGTAAGAGTAAAATTTGTTTCTTTAAATGGAGATGATTACCCTCTTAATTGGAAAAAATACGGAGAATATGCGGGTATTGGGGGGATTTTATATGAGGAAATAAATAATCCTGGGGATCAAACCTTAGAATCTTTAAGTTTTGCAAAACCTTTATATTCTAATATTAAATTTTTACCATTAGTAAATGAAATTGTTTATATAATTTCAATGCCTAACCCAAATACTCAAGAAAATACTAGTGCAGGTAAACAATTTTATTATTTTCAATCAGTTAATATTTGGAATAGTGTTCATCATAATGCTTTACCTAATACATTAGTTGGTGATCCTACAAATGCCCAAAAATATGAAAGTACTGAAGCTGGTGTTGAAATTCAATCTGATGTACCTATTAGTAATATTAATTTAGGGTTAACTTTTCAAGAAAGAACAGGAATAAGAAATTTACAACCTTATGAAGGTGATGTTTTAATTGAAGGGAGATGGGGTAATACTATAAGGTTTGGTAGTACTGTTAATAATAGTATACCTTTAAATCCTTGGTCTAATAGTGGAGTTAATGGTGAACCTATTACTATTATAAAAAATGGGCAAACAGAAACACAAGATGATCCTTGGATCCCTCAAGTAGAAAACATAAATACTGATAAATCTTCAATTTATTTAACTTCAAATCAGCAAATACCTATAGGAGCAGCTAGTACTGATTATAGTTCATACACACCTGCTTTTGGTGAAGTTCCTAGCTCACCTAGTTCATATAATGGTTCTCAAGTTATTGTTGATTCAGGACGTTTATTATTTAATTCTAAAAGTGACCACATTTTACTTAGTTCTGCAAGAACAATATCTTTTGGAGCCCAAAAAGGCTTTAATTTTGATACTCCTTCTAATTTTGTTGTTAAAGTCGGAACTAAAATAATGTTAGGGGATAAAGAAGAAAGTACTACTGAACCCTTAATATTAGGGGATAAATTTTTAGCCGATTTTCAAAAATTACTAACTAACGTAATTTCTTTAACATCAGCTTTAGGTACTGTAGGTACACCTATACCCTTTACTCCAAACATAGCAGTAGCACAAACAGCAACAAAAGTAGGATTACAAGCTCAAACTATGTTAACTTCAATTGAATTTTATAAATCTAAAACAACAAGAACTTTATAATGGCTTTAGCAAAATTCATATCTAAAATAGTTGAAAGTATAACTAAAACTACATTTCAATTTAATAAAACTTTAGATGTACTAATCGAAAGATTTAAAGATGGTTGTCCAACAACTCGAGAATTAGAATCATTAATAGATCAAAAAAACCAAATTAATGGTGCTTTAGATCAAATAAATCAAAAAATAGCTTTATTGAATAAAGTAGCTAAAGGATCTGAAGTAGCAGTCCAAGCATTAAGCGCGGGAAAAACTATAATAAAACAACTACCCATACCTTCATCTGTTCCACCAGGTATAGGATTACCTTTATCTATAACTAATAATTTAGCTGATTCTTTAGATAATTTAGGAACATTAATAGAAAAAGAAGAAGCATCTTTAGAATCTATCCCTGAAGCTTTAAAATTAATTAGTAATGATGTTGGGGAAGTAATTACTAAATTAAATGAATTTGATGTTGTCCTAAATCTTTGTATAGAAAAAGATCCCAATATTAATGCTGATAATTTAAATGACTTAGATTTTGCAATTTCAGGATCAGGGTTAAGTGAGGCAGAATTAGAAAAAATACTACTTACCCCTCCAGGATTATTATATGGGGATTATTATTTAAGGTTATCATTTCCTCAAACAGATACTTTATTAATAAAAAAACAAATAATAGCTCAAAATAAAGAATCAGTTCTACCACCAGGAGAATTTTATAATGAAAATATACCTGTAGAAGAATTATTAGGAGATGAATCCTTTTCATCATCTAATGTTGTTCTAGTTAATGAAATGAAATGGTTAATTGATACTAAAGATTTAATATTCCCACCACCACCACCACAAGAAGATCCCCTTAAGGCTATTTATAGAGAAAATCAAATTATTATATTAATGAGTCTTTTTGGTGCCAACAGAGAAGAGGCTGAAGAATTATATGAATTAGCTTGGGAATTATCCCAAAATAAAGGCCCAACAGCTTTTTATTACGACCAGTTAGTTCAAGAAGCATTTGATAATTCTAGAACTGTTTTAGAACAAGCTGTAGCTAATGAAGGATTTGAATGGCAACAAGGTGATAGGGTATTAAATGCAACTATAAAAACTTTATTTTTATCAAATTATGCTACTACTGTAAGTGAACAAGAATTAATGGGGGCTATAAGCCAAATAAGAGCTCAAGCTCGTAATTTGGTAAATAAAGCTAATGATGTAGGAGGAGGATATAATCCCACTACTAAAAGATGGAGTAAAGATGGAGATTTTGCAAGTGTAGATAGTAAATTATATCCTTACTCTGAAAGATTAGCTTTAACAGCAGAAAATCAATTTAATAACTTAGGACCTTTTGAGAGTTTAAGATCAGAAATGGCTAGAAGAAAACCACTTATGCAAGCTATTTTTGAAATAGCTAACTATCAATTTTTAGCAGGTAGACCCTATAACTTTAATGATCCTTTAGAAGATTATTTTTTAGAAATAAATTTAGGTTACAATCAACCTATAATTAATGAAATTCCAATAAGTGGTAATGCTAATGAACCTATTACATCCGAAGAATTAAATGACATTTACCAATCTGAAATAAATATAGCTACGGATTATTATTTTAATAATACAATACCTCCTAATTATGATGAAACTAGTAATGAATTAACATTTGATCAAATAAATGCATATTCTAAAACTCAAATTTATTTAAAATTAAAAGATGCTTTAGGAATGGCATGGTATAACCAGAATGCACAGAGAACTTCAGAATTTGTATTTTGGTCAGTTGGTAGTGGTAACCCTCAATCAAATTCATATAACCAAAATAATATAAATAATGGTTTAACAACAGCTAATAAGTGGTACTTTGAATTTGGTAGAAATGGATTACCTATACCTACAGGTTCATAGATGATATAAAAACAAAAATTAATAATATTTATAATAAAATTAAAGATGAAGTTAACAGAATTAAAAAAAGTACTAAAAGAAACTGTTAGAGAAGTAATACAAGAGGAATTAAAAGATATACTTTTAGAGGCTGTAAAAACCCCTAAAATAGTAACTCAAACCCCAGTAATGGAATCTTATAATCCTTCATCTCCCCCTCCTTCCCCTACTACTCCTGTAATGTCTTCTCAAGATAAAAGAGATGCTTATAAAAATATTTTAGGAGAAACAGCTGCTTCTTTTAATACTAATAACGCCCAAACTTTTAGACCTAACCCAGGAATGGATGTAGCTAATGGAGCATTACCTGATGGAAATGTAGGTATGGATCAAATAATGAATTTAATGAATAGTAAATAATGGCAAGGATAATAAATAATGCTTTTCCTACTATTAATAGTGGTAGTGCAGCTTTAGGATTTAGTTTTCCTTTATCTGGAAGAGCTGTATTTAATCCTACCTATACTACTAAAGAAGTAGTTAAAACAAATTTAATTAATTATTTATTAACTAATAAAGGTGAAAGGGTATTTAGACCTAATTTTGGAGCAGATTTAAGAGCATTACTTTGGGAAGGTATCAATGATGGTGCTACATCAGCTTTAGAAGCAAGAATAAGAGATAATATAAGTTCAAATTTCCCTTCAGTAGAAGTAAGGAAAATTCAATTTAATAACCAACCAGATCAAAATATTGTAAATTTTATTTTAGATTACATAGTTCGTAATATAGGAGCAGAAGATCAAATTAATATAGCATTATCATAATGGCAAATTTAAATAGAAATATAACATATACAAATAGAGATTTTAATACATTTAGAAATGCTCTTATAAATTATTCTAAAACCTATTTTCCTAATACATTTAATGATTTTACTTCTGATTCAACTGGGATGTTATTCATTGAAATGGCTTCATATGTGGGTGATGTTTTATCTTTTTATTTAGATAACCAAATTCAAGAAACTTTTATACAATACGCAAGACAAGAAAAAAATCTATTTGATTTAGCTTATATGTTAGGTTATAAACCTAAAGTAACAACAGCAGCAACAGTAGATATTTCAATATATCAACAATTACCCTCAAAAGATGTAGGGGGAACATTTATACCTGATTTTGATTATGCTTTAAAGATTCCATCTAATTTTCAAATAACATCAAATGAAAATAGTTCAGTTAAATTTATTACAGAAGATGTTTGTGATTTTTCGGTTTCATCATCTCAAGATCCAACAGATATTTCTATTTTTTCACTAAGTGGTACAGATCCAGATAGATTTTTACTGAAAAAAACAAGAAAGGCAATTTCAGGAACTATAAATGTTACAACAGCAGCTTTTTCTGCCCCTACAAAATATTCAACAGTTGATTTAAATGCTACTAATGTAATTAATGTGTTAGACGTATTTGATAGTAATGGAAACCAATGGTACGAAGTACTAAATCTAGCACAAGATACTGTTTTTACAACAAAAATAAACGCAAGCTATACAGACCCAAATGCAGTACAAGATGACGCTCCTAATTTATTAAATTTAAAACAAGTTCAAAGAAGATTTACAACAAGATTTTTAAATTCAACAACACTGCAATTAGGTTTTGGGGCAGGAACTGTAAGTGATAATGATGAAAACTTAGTACCTAACCCAGATAATGTAGGAACAGGCTTAGCTTTTTCTAAAGATAAATTAACAGCAGCTTATTCTCCTTTAAATTTTATGTTTACTGATACTTATGGTATAGCTCCTGCTAATACAACATTAACAATAAGATATTTAACAGGTGGAGGATTATCATCAAATGTAGCATCTGGGACTTTAACTAATTTTAATACTACGGGAATATTTTTTTTAAATCCTAATGTTTCTAATGCTTTATCATTAGCCGATCAAATATTTGCATCTGTAGCTGTTAATAATATTTTAGCAGCAGATGGGGGACAAGGAGCAGATACTATAGAAGAAATAAGACAAAATGCTTTAGGTAATTTTCAAAATCAATTAAGAACTGTTACACAACAAGATTACTTAATTAGAGCTTTAAGTATGCCTGCTAATATAGGTACTATAGCAAAAGCATATATTCAACCTACTAAAGTAGCAGAATATCAACTGGGTGAATTACCTACTATTTTAGATATGTATGTATTATCTTATAATTCTCAAAAACAATTAAGAACAGCTTCATCTACTTTAAAACAAAATTTAAAAACCTATTTATCTGAATATAGGATGATAAATGATTCTATTAAAATAAAAGATGCATATATTATTAATATAACATGTAATTTTGATATAATAGTATTACCTAACTTTAATAATAATGATGTAATTTTACGCTGTATAGAAGGATTAACAAGTTATTTTAACATTGAAAATTGGAATATAAATCAACCAATTTTGTTAAAAGATATAAGTATACTTTTAGATAAAGTTGAAGGAGTTCAAACTGTAACTGATGTACAAATTAAAAATATAGCAGGAGCTAGTAAAGGGTATAGTGATTATTCATATGATACAATAGCAGCCACAGATAGGGGAGTAATTTACCCTTCAGTTGATCCTATGGTTTTTGAATTAAAATATCCACGAGTTGATATTATAGGAAGAGTAGTACCTTTATAAAAAATAAAAATATGAAAAGTTTATTAGAAAGATATAATGACCAAAATGAATCTCAACCAATAGATGGTACTCCTATAGATGGTGGAACTACAAATGATCCACAATCAAATTTTACTCAAACCTACTCATCAGAAAATCCTTATTATTCTAAACAAGAAGGTATAATAAGAGCTAATATGGATAATCCTTTAAATAAGTCCTTAAAAACAACAGCTTTAGACATAGAAAGTTCAGAAGCTGGAGTAAAACAAGGAGCAAGTGGAGGACCAAATAGAACATCAGCTGCAAATGGAGAAAAATCTTCATTTTTAGATGGTGGTAATTATAAAGTTTTAAGATATCCTACAAGAGCTAAGTTTATAGATACTAATGTTAATAGTGAAGATGCAGGAACATTAGAAACAATGACATTACAGCAATATACACCTAATAGAACTTATTTAGAAGTACTAGCAGATCCTAGTTTAGAAATTGAAGAAGTAGTTAACAGTAATAAAGAACAACCAACTCAAGGGGGTATACCTACAGACATTGATGAAAGTATAGTTTCTAAGGATGCTATACCAGACATAGATAAGTTAAAAAACTTTAAAATATAATTAAATGGCAATTTATAAATTATTTCCTGAAAAAGACGCTACATTATATACCCAAAATATAAAAATGAATACTGGGTTAGATGAGATATTAGAAGCATCTACTTATATATTAGATGATGTAGCCCAAACTAGTAGATATTTAATTAAATTTTCTCAAAATGAAATAAATAGTGCATATACTAGTTATATATCAGGATCAGGTATAAGTTATTTATCAACAGCAGATGGAATTTTAAATGGATCAATTACAGAAAACCCAACAGACTTAGTTGATAAAGTTTATAATAATGTTCCCTTTACAAGCTCTACAGGAGGAGGAATAGGAGCAATAGGAGATATAACAGTATCAGGAAATACTATAACAAATATTAAAATTAATAATAGGGGAAAAAATTATAGAATTGGTAATGTATTAATTACAACACCTTTATCTCAATCATTTCAAGTAAATGGGTTAGTAGCACAAACAACAGGCTCATTAACATTAATAGGTAATAATTTTAAAAAAAGAAAATGGGGGGCTGATTTAAGAAATTATGCTGCTGTAGTAACAAATTTAAATTCAACTTCATATTTAAAGGTTTATCCTGTTTCTCAAAGTTGGGATATGGGAACAGGAAGATTTGGAAATTCACCTGTTACTACAAATGGGTGTAGTTGGAGTGATAAAACAGAAGGAGTAAATTGGACTAATGGAACCTTTGTATCTAGAACTACTGGATCATATTCTCAAAATCAAGGAACAGCAGTTGGAGGAGGAACATGGTTTACAGGATCTGTTACTGCTAAAGTAGTAACTGCTTCCCAAGCTTTTACTTATAGTGATCCTATAGATTTAAATGTAGATGTAACTTTTACTGTAGATGTTTGGTTTAGTCAATCAAATGGATTAGGTGCTGGTGATATTCCAAATGAAGGGTTTATAGTAAAACAAACATCTTCAGTTGAATTAATCCCTTCACAATCACAAGCATCAACTTTTAAATATTACTCTGTAGATACTAATACAATTTATCCCCCAACATTAGAAATAAAGTTTGATGATTTTTTCTATGGTACATCATCAAAAATGCAAACTTTATCTCAACCAGAAGCTTTTATATCTACCTATAATAATGATGGGGTTTATTATCCTCAAAGTGTACAAAGATTTAGAATAGCAGCAGTTCCACAATATCCTAAAAAAGTTTTTCAAACGGCATCTGGTTATCTAACTAATTTTTATTTACCAAAACAAGCACAATACGCTATAAAAGATTCAGAAACTAATGAATATGTAATTAATTTTGATAGTCAATATACTAAAGTTAGTGCAGATACAACTTCTAGTTATTTTGATATTTATATGGGAGGATTAGAACCAGAGAGATATTATACAATTTTATTAAAAACAAAAATTGATGGTACTACTAAGGTATTTGATGAAGATATGATGTTTAAAGTATTAAATGGATAATGGAAAAACTAACATTAAAAGCACAAAGATATAATAAAGATAAATTTAATGAAACAGTAAACAAAGAATTTTCTCAATTAGTTAATGTACCTGACCCTTCATTTTTTGATAGAGATTTAGCTGTGTTAGATGATTTTTGGTATCTTTATGATAAATTCTTTTACATTATACCTAAGCTTGGAGAAATAGAATCTCATCAGTATCTTGCTAAAACTAGTGGAGAATATGCTGATTTTTCAAACATTAATAGTGAAATACAAGCTTTATTAGATGAAATAGCTGAATTAAGAAAAGAAAATTTAGACTTAATTAAAGAAGCTACTAATTTAGAGGATGCAATTGATCCTAATGATAATAATATACAATTTTCAGGTACTGGAAGATTAAATCTTAATACTACTGAAGAGGTACAAGTTGAAACAACAATTAGATAAATAATAACAAATGGCAATACCAGTTTCTGCATCAATTAATCCAATAAACGCTGAAGTTTTTATTCAAGAAGGGTACGAATTAAGTTTGGACGCTATTGTTCCTTCAATTGAATTAACAGGTTCATTTTCTCCAACTACTAGTAAAACACAGTTTTATATATATAATTATGCAAAAACTTTATTGCATGAAAATTTAGATTATAATGCTAATGGTTCTTATTTAAGCCCTGAATCTACAAATGTTATCTCTAATTCTACATCAAGTTATAATCAATTTGAATTAAACCCAATTGAAGATATCTATAATCAAGGATACTCTTCAGGAAATTATTATGCTTTATATAATTTTATAGATTATGAATTAGGATCTGAATTTAATAAAATTGATGATTCCGAAGACTATAATGGTCATCCTTATTTTATAAAAGATATATCTGGAGATAGAACAGAACTAAGAATTCAAAATAATTTTCTTACTCAAAATCAAATTGAAACATATTACCAACAATTTTCAAATAAAATTAATGCTAGAGAAAATGCTGATGAATTTTATATTTCATTTAGTAATAATAGAAATTTTATAGCAGTAAATAGTCAATTAGAAACTCCTACATCTGGTTCAACTACTCCAACTTCTATATTAATAAAATTATATAAACCTTTACCTTTAGATTTTGAAATTGAACAACAATTACAAATTATTTCAAAAGTAGGAGAAACACAGGTTTTTTCAATAGATTTTAAACCTAATTTAGAATTTATAGATAATTTATTACAATTAAAAGGACCTAACTATAATATAGATATTAAAGATAGAATAAATAATTCTACAAATTTTAAAAGTTTAGATGATTTAATTAATACTAATAGTTCACAATCCTATTATCAGTTTAATTCATTAAGAAATGAAAAGGGTATTATTTTAAGAAAAAATTGGGGAGATTGGAACCAATTTGTAAAATACTCATCAGCTGAACAAAGGTTAGATAATTTTAAAGATAAATTAACCTCAATTGAAAGTTTTGAAGATGAATTATTAGGACTTAATACTATAACAGGTGGTACTCCTGCATCGTCTGATTATTCTTCTAGTTATAATAGTATAACAAATAATATAAATAAAATAATTAGTAAATTTGATAGTTATGAATATTTTTTGTATTATATAACTGGATCAGAATCATGGCCTAAACGTACCACAACTTATCCTTACGCAAATTATTCTGTTACAAGTTCTGAAGGATTAAATTGGTTGGGTAGCACTAATGAAAATAGTGCTTATTATAACTCAGGAAAAAATCAAATTTATTCTGCCTCAAGATATGATAATAGCAATCAAGATTATTTATATTATTTAATCCCTCCTTTTATTACAGAAAATTCAAGTAATGATCAATATATTAAATTTGTAAATATGGTTGGTCAAACATTTGATGAAATGTACTGTTATACAGAAGCAGTAGAACAAGTTAGAAATACAAATTCAGGACTAACAGGATCTGTTTTACCTTTAGGATTAGCTGATGAAGTAATAGAATCATTAGGTTTTGATACTTATGGCAATTCCTTTAATTCCGTAGGATTTAATGTAAATGGGATAGGCGTATTTCCTGCAGCAGGATCTGGATTAGAATATATTGATCGTTATGTAGATATAGCTTCTGGATCAGTTATTAATTATTATGATCAACAACAATCTACATTAGGGTATGTTATAGCTTTAGCTGATCCATCTTTTCCATATCCTATAGAAAATTCATCTCAGGAAATTTATAAAAGAATATTTCATAATATGGTTTCTTTAGTAAAAAGAAAAGGAACGGTAACAGGATTAAGACAATTGATTAATATATGGGGTGTTCCCAATACAATGCTTCGTATAAGTGAATTTGGGGGAAAGAATAAAGATGATGAAAATGATTATGATTTATGGATGAATCGTTATAGTAATGCTTTAACTACCTATAATTATAAAAAAGGAGCATTATTACCTAGTGGGTCTATAAGAGTTCCTTGGCTACCCTTAACTGGTAATTATTATGAAGATAGTGGTGGAAACCCACCAGATATAGCAGTTCCTGATTGTATTCAATTTAGATTTAAAAATGAAAGACCTATAAGTCAAGAACCAGGAAATGCTGATTCTTTATTTACTTCTTCTTTATTAGTAACAAATAATTCCAATGCTGTAAGTTATAGTAATTTTGGTATTGTATTACAATACTCTGGATCTAATTCTGGATCATTTTCTGGGGCAGCTTTACCAACAGATTATCAGTATGGGACTATGCAATTTATAATATCAGGATCTGTAGCTCAAGGAGCTAAGTCACCTGGATATTTTGAAAGTGATCCTATTTCATTACCCTTTTTTGATGGGGGTTGGTGGTCTGTTCAACTACAAAGAAAAACTCACGTATCAGCATCAAACCAAAATAGTACAAATAATGAGTTTGAATTAAGAGTAGCAAATAATATATATGATGGTTATGATGGTAATCAAATAGGATTTCAAGGAGTATCAACAATTATAACTGTTGGAGATAATGGAGTTAATGAAGCTTGGAATAAATTTTCTTCTACATTATCCTCACTCTCATCAACACGAGGAGTTATACTAGGGGGATATATGACATTCCCTAATGGCTCAGGACTTAATAATACTATAATTGGTGGAGCTGGAGGAAGAAACTTAGGAACAGGATTTTCAGGATCCTTTCAAGAATTTAGATATTATAGAAGAGCTATGTCTGCTTCTTCATTTAATGATTATGTAATGAATCCTGAATCAATACAAGGACATTCAAATTCAAATACAGGAAAAGGCAGTTCCTATGATTTATTATCCTATAGATTGCCTTTAGGAAATGAATTAGAATATGTAGAGGCATCAGGATCTGCTGGTTTTCAAACTACTACTGAAAATACAAAAGCTGTTGGAATTTTAAAATTTGGTGGAACACCTTCACCCATTAGTACTTTTCCACAATTTGGTTCTAATGCTTTAGGTTCAATTCATCCTTCTTTAGTTGATAAAAAAGGAACATTATATACTTCATCATTTCTTTATTTAAATGGTTATAAAACTGGAAGTGGATACTCTATTGTATATCAAGGGTGGGATGGAACAGACACATCAGCAGTTACAGCATCATATTTGGAACCTAATACCCAAATAAACTACATGGATCAACCTGCAGCTGGTATCAGGAATAGAATTAAAAATAAAATTCAAGTAATTGATGATAATGAATATGGTACTGTATTATCACCTTTTAGAAGTATACAACAAGAATTTGAACAAAGCGGAAGTTATACTGAGGATTTAAATTCATTAGAAGTTGGATTTTCATTTCAAAATGAAATAAATGATGATATAATAGGTACTTTTGGACATGGTGTTGTATCAGATGCAATAGCTGATCCTAGATTTATATCTGGAAGCTCAGATAGATATCCTGAATTAACTCGTATTGCAGAAGATTATTTTAAAAAATATCAGGGAGTTACTATTACTGATCCTACCTATAATGGGGGATTACCCACTATAATAGAAAAAGAATATGATTATAATAGATTAATTAAATTTTACGAAACATCATTATTTAAAGCAATTAAAAACTATGTACCCGCTCGTACTAGTTTAAGCACAGGAATCATCGTAAAACAACATCTATTAGAGCGTAATAAAGCAAACACAGCGATTGGTATTAATTTTAATACGGTTGTAGCTAAAACGCCGGAAAACGGTTCAACAAATGGGTTATCAAATGCACCTCAAAGTAATAGTAATAGAATACTAACAGGCCAGTCAGGATTTAATTCAGCTATTCAACAAGAAAATTTATTAATTACTTCTAGTATAGAAATGTACTCTTTAACAGGAAGTGCAGGAGGAAGTGTTAATAAATATAATATAATAACTAATGAAGGACAATTTTATAAGAGTGAGTCAGATAATTTAATATTAACGAATGGCGTATTAACAGCATTATACCCAGACCTACCACCTTCTTCACCTGCTCAAAATATAAAAATATTTACAGATATAGATTATGAAAATAAAGTTTATGTTCAATCAGAAGTAGCATTTAGATCACAATTAAGATTTAATGGTCTTTTTACAGGAGTCCCATCATCAGCAGTAAATATAAAATTTGAAGCAACCTCAAGTAAAAGAGGAGGTATATTTGATACCACATTTTCCAATATAACAGTTGCAGATCCACCAGGGTTAGTGTCAGATAATTATATGGAAATATATCCTGATGAAAGAATATATTGGAATATAATAGCATCTGGGGCTACTGTTACTTTAACAGCATATATTGTTAATTTTGGGGAAGCTGATGGATTTACAAAACCTGAACCTTCATCTTCACAACAAGTTAATTGGTATATAGATGATTTTACAGGTGAGTATAAAGTAGATGATCATCAAACAGAATTTTATGATGGTGAATTTAGTGGTAGTAATTTTGAAGTTATTCCTCCTCAATATAATCCTTATAGGATATTTGCTGATGGAAATGATATTACACCTGATGAAGCTGCACCCCAACCTTTTGTTGATTTTACAAAAGGTGGAGGGAATTTTAATGATAGATTTGATAAAACTAAAAATACTGTAAGTTTAGCTTCTGGGTATGCAACTACAGGGACTTTTGCATATGTTACAGGATCTTTTTTCAACTTAATAATTGGAGAAGAATATACAGTAAACTTTACAATAACTAATCTCTCACCTTCTCCCCCAAATGCTTTAGACGGCAATTTAATTTCTGTAGCCGTAGCGCAACATAATACTCCTACTAATTGGAGTGAATTTACTATTAATGGTACTAATGGTACATTTGGGGAACCAAATTTAGCAAATGGTAGTTATTCTTATACTTTTACAGCTACAGATAATTTTGAATCAGGTGTAGCAGATAGTGGGGGTATTTTTGCTAGTCTTACAACTACAGGAACTACTATTACAATAACAGTTGATTCTATAACAGGACCAGGACCACTTGGTTTAGGTCCTAAACATTTTTATAAAAATGATGGGTTTACTATAATACCTTCTCAAAGTTTATTATTTCAAAATTCACCTTATAATCCTATAATTAATAATGTAAGTGGCAGTAGAAAAAGTTCATTTTACTTTGATATGGATTTTGATCCTGTAAACCCAGGGTCTAAACTTAAAGAAGGAATACCATCTGACTACACGTTATTAGTTTCTGCATCTCAATTGGGTTGGGAGGGAGCAACCCCAACAGCAGATAATTTATTAGAATATGCTGAAGTACCCGATAGTAATTACACAACTAAAGCAATTATTAATCCAAGATATATAGGAACTACATTACAAAGTGCAGATTATAATTTTTACACAGGTATACCTTCTGCTAGTCAACTTATAAATCGTTCTCCTCTTTTTGGTGCTACAGGAGTAGCAAATCTTCCATCATTATTAGCTGTAAATAGAGTTAGATATATTGGTGGTGAAACTGGAAGTTGGGCAGGTGATGTTTCATATGGTAAAAATGCTGTTATTGATAAAAATCCTATTTATTTAGGTCATTTTAAACAATCTTTTTCAGAACCATCTATATTTAATACTACTACATTTATATTAGATCAATTAATTCAAATACCTTTTGATGATATAACAGGTGAACAATCTCCTATTATAACATCATCATTAATTAATGGAAATAATGAAAATTTAATTCAAGTATCATCAACTTTTGAACCTGGAAGAGAGGCATCAGTTATTTTTACTAACGCTTTTAAACAATTTGCTCAATATAATTTAACTCTTAATTATGCTACTATAGGTATAGGATCCTACTCGATTTTCTCTCCTACTTCGAATTATAAAACCTTATTTTCAAATCAAATCAATCAACTAAACCTTTCAATCACAAATTCATTTTATCGACCTCCATTTCAAAGATGGTTTTCAGGAGTAAGTCCATCAATAAATATTTTTAGAGGAAGTTATAATGGTCTTCTTGATGATATTGATTCTACTGATTTAGTACCAAATAGAAGTGATTTAGAATTATTATCCCCAAACTCACAATCTGCTATAAATATATTTACAACAGGTAGTTCTGCTTACGCTGAAAGTAGAGGATTAGGAATACTTACATTGCTAGGCCCAACTTTTGGATCATTAGGTAGAGTTAATATTTCTAATCCAGCTTTTGATTCCCTTGGTGGAACCAATAAACGGGGTATTAGTTCAAATATTGTAGGCCCATCTTTTGCATTTTACAATTCAGTAAATATAAATAGTAGAAGAGGAGATCAATCCTACTCAGCATCAGCAATTGATAATATAACATCATTTAATGCTGTTGAGGGTGTTGTTCTACCCCAATTAATATCTACTACTGGTTATACTAATGATAATGGTGGAGATCCTAAACTTGAGATGGGACGTACAGGTTCACATTGGGGTTCATTTGCATACGTTCCCCAAACTAGAGGTCTTGCTATAAATGGTGATGGTTCTGCTCCATATTTCCAACAGCCTGCTCAAGTTGGTGATTCTACTGTTCCTGTAATAGCCAACCCTGAAAGCAATCTTCAATATTATAGATATCAAATGTCACAATCAAAATTAGATGAGTATGAAGATTTTGACACACCATTTGAAATTAAGAAAGGTGATGAAATAAGAGTAGCATACAGATTTCCATCTCAAGTTGCAACTTCTAGTTTTGCTACTACTGATAATAATCAAAATTATGAAGTAATAAATCAAGATTTTACAGTAATAGGATATGAAATTGCCCCTCCAGCTGTTGTTACAGAACCATTTTCCATTCCTGGAGGAAGTTCATTTGTTGTAGATATTCCTAATTTAATAACATCATCTGCACCACAGTTTAAAGGTTTAGCCCTTCAAATTGATGAGTATTATGATAGAATGAAAATTGCTGTACAAAATGAAGTTTGTTTTTATATAATGAATGATAATCCTGGAAATGCTATTCAAGATGGGTGTGGTAGTGGATCATTTGTAACTAATGTAGCATTTAATAGTTTTGTAGTTAATAATGAGGGAGAAAATAGACCTACTAAAATTAGACTTAGTGTCGATAAAACTAAGATGAGATTACCAACATCATTAACTAGTAGAGCTTGGGCATTAGGTACTAATATGAGTGGCGTAGATGATATTTATCCAATTAAAGGATTAATATCTCCAAGGTTGTATGGTGGGGGTGGACTTAATTTTCAAAGAAAATTATATGCTACTGATGGTGAAATATTTGCTTTAGCACTTGATGCTGGGTTTGTATGGAATAGATTATTAGTATTTCCTGCACCAAAGTCTTTACCAAAACCTATTCCATCTGGAAGTATAAATGCTGTTACAATAAGAAGAAGAACAGATGATGACACAAGAGTTATGTTATCTATACCAGAGTTATCAGGATCAAAAGGTATTCAAACTCCCTCTGGTGAAGGGTATGTAATACCAAATGATTTAACACCAACACAACAAGGAAATATTCAAAAAATAATTAATAAATTACAATCAGAAAATGTATTTCAACAAAATACATCTAATAATGATTAGATAACATTTAATTTTAACTATAATTTGGAATAAAAATAAAAAATACATATATTTATAATAAAATACTAATAAAAAATGGGATATTTAAATAATCAAGTAGTAACAGTAGATGCTATTTTAACTAAAAAAGGAAGAGAATTACTGGCTCAGGGTGGTAATGCTTTTAATATAACACAATTTTCTTTGTCTGATGATGAAGTAGATTATTCTTTATATAATCCAAATCACCCATCAGGATCAGCATATTATGGTGAAGCAATTGAAAATATGCCCGTATTAGAAGCTTTTCCTAATGAATTACAAACTATGAAATATAAGTTAGTTACATTACCTAGATCAACAGCAGTAATGCCTACTTTAACTATTGGAACTAGTACAATTCAATTAGTAACAGGAGAAACAACCACACCAGCAATAACTCCTCAAACAACAACATTTGAAGGAACTTCTCCAGAAACAGAAGGATATACAGTAACTTTTTCTAATATTACTTATGCTAACATTACAGGAGGAGGAGCTAATTCTAGTAATACTTTAAATGCCCAACAAACTTTAGGAACTAATGTATCTAAAACAGTAACGGGTACTAATTTTACATTAGCTGCAACCTCAATTAATATATTTGGATCAGCTACTATATTATATGCTACTTTAACTATTGTAGGTAGAGGTACAGGAGCAAGATTACAAGTTCCATTCGAGCTGAGAAAATCACCTGGAATGCAATAAAATTTAAAAATTTAAAACAAAAAAACATGGCTAACGGAGCTTTTACCCAATTTCAACCAAGTGATATAATTAATAGTATAGATTCTGTAACAGGAACTGTGTGGAGTGGTAATGCTCCTCGATTAACAGAAGTTTATACATCATCAGTTCAAAATGCATCTAATTCAGGACAATATTATGTTCATGTTTACCAAACATCATCTACAGAAACTACAGCAGCAGTTCAATTTGATATAGCTTATGCTGATGAAGTAGGTAGTGGTAGTTTAGATTATAATGCTTTAGTTACAGGTAAATCACCTTCATCAACAATATTTGGACAATATCAAAATATTGCTTTGGGAGATGATACAGAAGATTTTGTATTTGGTAATGCTTCATCATCATATTTTTATGCCTTATCAGTTGAAAGAGCTAGATATAAAGAATCGTTAGCTTTAGGTACAATGGCATTAGTATTAAATGATGGTACTGCAGCTGGTAATAATAATTTACATTTAACTGATAATAGTAATATAAGTACAGGTAATGTTTTCGGAAATGCTGGAAGGGTTTATCAAGTAGTATCAGGATCTGAAGGAAATGTATATACTGGTACTAATGCTAACGGTTGGACTGCAACTAAAGGATCATATGGTTTATATCTACCTGATGTAGGCTTAATTTTATTAAATGGTGAAGCATTAGATTTAAGTATAGGTAATGGTGGGATTGGATTAACTACGGGAAGAAATACTAATACAAATGATGCTAATATGGGTAAATTATTTAGTAGATTTTCATCAAGTATATTTGTTAATAGTGATCCTTTTAGATTAAATTCTCAAGAAACTCTAGCATCTGATTTTTATTTTGTAAGAGCTCAAAATGCAGACTTTAATTACTCTTCAAACCCATCATTTGTTTCAGGTTCAACAGGTCAATTATTATGGGCTACAATGCAAAATAACCCACAAACATTTATAACAACAGTTGGTTTATACAATGATTCAAATGAATTATGTGCTGTAGCAAAACTAAGTAGACCATTAACTAAAGACTTTACAAAAGAATTACTTGTTAGGATTAAATTAGATTATTAAAATGTATGTCAGCTTACAAACAATTCACTACAAAAGATATTGTAATAACTCCTTTTTC
>Ga0209535_1000629_pt1 | contig 24754 bp, 40 predicted proteins | sample LinPmetageLP28_FD_184041 | JGI IMG/M metagenome (GOLD analysis project Ga0209535, IMG submission 184041) | Marine viral communities from the Pacific Ocean - LP-28 (SPAdes) (version 2) | ecosystem: Environmental > Aquatic > Marine > Oceanic | place: Pacific Ocean | collected 2009-08-22
AAATTATTTCATTTCCTGATCCCTTAGGGTTGAAAACCTTATAATTTTCAATATTCCATGTTTCAACATATTCACCCCTATAATCATAAAATATATCTGGTTGGATAACTGCTAATCCTAATTTTTTACTAAAATTATATTTCATTATTTAATTCTTTTAAGTTAATCTTTGCTGTACCTTTTTTCTGTACTATTTGTGTGGAGCACTCGTTAGCAAATTCAATAGCTTTGTGTATTCTTTTATCCATTGAAAAGCCGTGTGTACGTGTTATATATGCGTATACTAAACCAGCCATAAATGTGTCACCAGCTCCGCTAGTATCTCTAACATCTACTTTATCTACAGGAAAATAATAATGTTTATAACGAGCTCCTTTACTTCCCAACGTTGAAATTACTTTTTCTTTAAACATATCATAGTTATCTTCTAGAAAGGTTTTATTATGGTCAGATTCAACTTCATTTATTTTTATAAAATTTATATTTGAAGCCCAATTCCCAATAGATTTTTTAGTATCTAAAAAAGTATTTATGTGTTGGTTAGAAATGTAAGATATTTCATCTTCTGTAAGAAATCCTTTACAATAATCACTTATAATAATAGCATCATATTGATTCCAATTTATATTTTCCAATGTTTTTTTAGCTATAGGAAATATATCATCTTCCCCTTCATCAATCCTTATAAACATATGATTTGTTCTTTCATCAACATATCTTGTTTTTTTAATTTGGTTAGCATTAGAAATTAAATCTACTTCAACACCTAAGGCTCTTAAATTATCAGCTACATTACCGGCCATACCTTCAGTACAAACGTATGATTCAGGTTTTAAGATAGGTACAGGTGCATCCGGGCAAAATCTACTTGCTGTACAGTAGATATATTCATCTACACAACTATCTCCTATTACTAATACTTTTACCATGATATTTCCCAATCTTTAAATTCAGCAGCTATACAATCAACCTTATAATCTTTTCTACCACCTTCATTTTCTTGTATTTTATTTTTAGCAGTATTTCTTATCCCATTTAGACCATGTGTTAGTCCTAAATTACCATCTCCAGTTCCAGCTCTGTACTTAGTTTCATTATGCCAAATATGAAGATTCATTTGAGATAGGACTACAATTGCTCTAACATCCTCTCCAGTTAGTGTTATTTTTTCGCTATTAATTATTTCTCCTATATCATGAGTTATTTCTGATATTTCTTTAGCATATTCTTCTTTATGCTCAGTAATAAAAACTTCTTTTAATTGAACTATAGATAATCTGTCTACTAATTCGGATAATGTGGGTAAATATTTTCTATTCATGTTATATATTTCTAAAGCGCCTTTTATCGGACCATTTTACTTTTTTGGATTGTCCTAACATTGCTAATTTACTAACTTTATTATTAAATTGATTTCGTGTTTCTTGAGTATGGGGATTGCCATTGTTTTGTTGGTTTTTCATTATTTGATGTTATTAAGTTTTACAATTTCATCTAAAGTATGTGTTAATCTTTCAAAAAAGAAACCATTTTCCCTAGCTAATATATAATTTTCTTCTATAGCTTCCAACCTATTTATATAATCCCTTTCAGTTAAATTATTTAATATTTCTTTTAAATCTTCTTCATTTTCGAATGTAATTATACCTTCTTTATTAAAGTAATCTGCTATGTTGGGAGCACCCCAATATATTGGGATAGTTTTAGTTGCAAAGCAATCTACTATCTTATCTGTGTAATAGTTTAAATTTCTAGAATTTTCTATAGCTATATGAAACATAGATTTTCTATTCCAAATTTCTTTTTTACCTTCTCCTTCAATTGGAGTTCCTTTTTCAGTTATAATTTCAGCCCCTGGATCTCTGTAACCTGGTCTATTTCCTGTTTCGTGATTAAAATCACTTAATACTTTCCAAAATTTTACGGGAATACATAAATCATTTTCTATTTGTAGTACCTTTTGTCTTAATTTATGACCTTCAATAAGTTCTAACACACCGCTTAAAAAAGTTACTTCAAATAATCTTTCATCACGAAAATAAAAAGAATTTATATAATCCAAATCTAAGTTAGTTTCACCATGAATAAACTTTTTAGCATTACTACATTTATCTACTACATCTTGACTCCAGGTTAAAATTAAACTATAATTATTTTTAACTTTTTGTACATAGTCGTGATGTCCAAATAATTGATTAGGTTCATTTAATATAATAATATTGATAGGATTTTCTTCTAATTCTTTCCAATTATTTTTAGTAAAATAATCATTAAAAATTGTAATAGGAAGATTTTTAAACCTATCTTGACTTAGAATAAATTTTTCATACCTTTCAATAGGTAAATAATTGCTATATATTTTCATAATAATTATTTTGTTTGATTTGCTTTTCTATGTCTTTTGGGTGGTATAAAGAAAAACGTTCTTCTTGATTTAAATCTGCATAAGTACTATAACCATCTAATACTTCATGTACTTTATTTATCCATTTTATTTTTGGATGATTCTTCCAAATTCTATATTGAAAGTCAGGCCAATTTACCCATCCCATATCATTTACTCTCCACCCCCACTTTTTCTCGTACTCCTCAGTTAAACCATAAACAGTATTAACTCTTGGGACTTTTATAACTTCATTTTGGGGATTGCTTAAAATTATTTCTGGGAGGTAGGTGATTAAATCTATATGAGGGATTTCATCTGCGTCAATTTGGAATATCCAATCCCCATTGCATTTTTCAGTAAGTTTGTTTTTCCAATCTGCAAAGTGGTTATTAAACTTACTTTTATGCCAGCTAAACTCCCCATTAATAGATTTTGCCCTTAAAAACTCCTCAACAGCATCATCCCCATTTTTAGAATCATAAAGAACTACAACTTCATCCTCATGTCTTTTATTTTTTAGTAAAAAAGGAATTAATCTTTGAATTTCTACAAATTCATTACAGACTGTAATAGCATAACTTATTTTCATATTATAAACTTTGTATATAATGTACTAAACTTCCTGTTGGGAGCCAACCTAATCTTTTAATAGCATCATCATTTTTTCTTAGTGTTTTTTTATAATTTCCTTGTTGGTTAGGTAAAAACATACATTCTACATTAAATTTAGATTTAAACATTTGATATACTTCATTTATAGAATAATTTTCACCCTTACCCAATTCCCAAGCATCTGTATGTACTTCTTTTTTCATTCCAATTCTCCATAAACCCTCCACTATGTCCTTTACATAAGTAAAATCTCTTCTTTGTTCACCATCCCCAATAATTGTTATTAGTTCATTATCTCTAACTTGACGTCTCCACTTACCTATAACAGCTGCCCAATCCCCATCAACTATTTCACCGGGACCATAAACATTATAAAATCTAACTATTTCAATATCCATCCCATATGTTTTTTTATACATTTTACAAGCTTCTTCACCCATATGTTTACAGGCAGCATATGGGGACTGATAAGGATCATGCCATTTAGATGATGAACCAGAATATATAACTTTAGCTCCAATATATCTAGCAAATTCACATACTTTTTGGGTTCCTATAGTATTAACCCTAAATGTTTCTTCTGGGTTGTTAAATGAAGGTTGGATTCTGGATAGGGCGGCAAGGTGAAAGATTAAATCAAAATCTTTATCCATTAAATGAATATTTTCAATATCAACATTATGATAATAACATCCCTGGATTTCATTTTCCAGGCTTCCAATTTTATAATTATCTAAAGAATGAACAATATGTCCTTCATCTAATAATTTTTTAATAAGGGCGGTTCCAATAAAACCTACTCCACCTGTTACCAATATTTTCATAATGTTAAAATTTTATTAAATACTTTATCTACATCAGGATGACATTCAAATGAAGGTTTATCTTCTAAACATCCTACTAAAGGAGGTGTACCTTGGATTGTATCCCACTCTTTTAAATGATGTTTCATGTTTGATGTGCAGAACAAATCACACCCTCCCCCAATAAAAGTATATTTATATTCTTGACTTCCTTTTCTATAGGGAGCTCTGAAATAAGGATCAATTGATGACCCTAATTGGATAATTTCTACATCTGTAGTCCCTCCTAAATGTAAAATTCCTGAGTCCATTACTACTAAACATTTTGCTTTATTTATTAAACCCCTAACTTTTGGTAAGTTCCCTTCAGGGTGGTTTAACAAATTTACCCCATATTGAATTTTAATATCCATTACTGGTTTGGGTATATTATGAAAACCAGTTTCCGAGCTATTTTTACCAATAGCTACTACTGGTATTCCTTTATTATTTAGCTTATCTATTAGTTTTTGATATTTCTTTGTATCCCATGTTCTAGAATCCCAAGTATAAGTTGGATGGATCACAACATAATCTTCAAATCCTATATCCCAATCTTCTTCTATATAAAGATCAATTTCCATTTCTTTTGGGGTTAATGAAAAACCTAACGATAAAGCATGAAATTGTCTTATATCAATTTGGGAATGTTTAAATTCTACATCTTTACCATTAATTTGTATTTTTTCTTTAAATGGTGTTGTGTAAAAATAATCATATAAATCATGGTCTAATTGATGAATATATAATGCTTCTAAAACTGAGGGGTGATTTTTAAATAGAAGTGGATGATAAGTGAATATAGTTATAGGTACACTATGGGCTTGGTAAAGCTTATTTATTGTAGGAATAGCAGCTAGTGTATCCCCCAATGCGGGCATATCAATATAGACAGCTATTTTTTCCATTACTTACCCTTCTTTACCAAATATTCCAATATAATCCAAAGCTTCTACAAAATCATTATGAGGAAATCTTTTTTCAGTAGTCATATCCATTCTCCACTCATAAAATTCTCCCTTTTTATTAGGAATAGGATATTTATCTCTATCTTCCTCTGAAATTTCTACTGCTAATACAGCTGCCCATTCATAGTTATCTTGAGAAGGTGTTTCATTTACCACACCATGGTCTCTAGCTACAGCAGCAAACACCATTCCCTGTTGGGGTAAATTTACTGTTTGAGGCATCCAAATTAACCCATCTTCATCTTCACCTAATAAAGCTTTATATAACTCTGGGAGAATCTCTATTTGTTCTTCAAAAAACTTTTCTCCGGTTTTCATTATAGATGAAGTTTGAAAACCACAGCCATAACATGAGTATAATTCTACACCATTTATCTCTTGCTTATAACAGGCATCACCCTCACATCTTTTACAAGTTATTAATTTATCTGTTTCTACCATTTTATACTTTTTTTAATGTTGGTTTTTTAGGCATTTCAATATCTGATATTTTTAATTCTAGTTTTTTTGGTAATTCTACTAAATTATTTTCGAAGATTTTATTAATTTTATCTTTCATTTTACTAAATGAAAAATTATCTCTAGAATAAGATCCCTGTTGTTTTGCCTTATTTAAAAATTCATCATATTTTTCAAAAACAACATTAAAAGCATATCCTATATCCTTTAACTCAGGTCTAAACCATTCTGCCTCAGGTATAATCATATTTTGAACAACTGATGATTGGTGGATTTTATCTAATTTACCCCCTACTAAGGCTGTAAATTCTCCTTTTAGAAAATCAATTTGGCCAGACCAATTTGAAGATATAATAGGTTTATCTACTGCACTAAATTCTAGTAATGGTCTTCCAAATCCTTCTCCTTTTGTTAAGCTTACCATTGCTTTTATTTTAGGATGATTGTATAATTCATTCATTTCTGTGTCTGTAAGGGTACCATGGAGCAAGTATACTTTTGGCAATGTTTTAGCATTTTGTATATCATTCTTAATGATATTAATTCTTCTTAGGATTTCAGATTTATCCATAATACTTCCATTTACTATGCATGTCTTTAATACTAATGCTGGTGGTGAAGGTCTATTTTTAAATAATTCATAAAATGCCCTGATAGTTAATCCAATATTTTTTCTATCTTCGCCTAATTCACCTTGCATCCAATGACCCACAGTTAAATAAGTAAAATCTTCGGGGATGCTGTTTATTTCATTATATAAATCTTTATTTTTAAATTCTAGATGTTTAAAATAGATATCTAAATTTACCCCTTCAAATAAAACTTCAATAGGTTTTTCTAACTTAACAATATCTTCTTCGTTATTATCCTTATAGAATTGGGTATTTTCAAAAACTTGCTTAGAATGATTAGATGATGTTAAAATTAAATCCATTCTATTACAACCTTCAATCCAACTACCATCAACTATAGTAGTTTCCATTCCAGCTGTTAAACCTATATTATAACTTCCTATAGGGTTAAATTCATTAGGAACTGTTATTTGGCACCAATAGTCGGGCTTAGCCATTAATTGGGGGATAATATATTTTTCTAAAAATGCCCATTCTGTATGATTTGAAAGAAACCCCTCAGCACATTTCCCCCATCTTTGGGGTAAAATTTGGATATCAAATTTATCTAATTCAATCAAAGCTTTAACAAAATCTCTACTTCGAGCACCATAACCACTGTAAGTATCAATTGGACAGCTTATAACAAATGTATTTTTCATATTAATATATTAATTTATGATTTAAAACTTTATTTAATTTATTACTATCACTAGTAAAAGTAAAACTATTTTTAGGAGTGAAATTATTGAGGGTTTCTTCAATTGCATCTATAAATCTATCTGCTTGGTGTTTAGAGGTAAACCCAGCTTCATTTCCTAAAGCCCATTCCCTTCCTTTTTTTCCTCGATTTTTTCTTTCATTTTTACTCATATCATACAATTCCTTTATTTTTTCAGCTGCGTCTTCAGAACTACACCTGTCATCAAAAATATATGGAGTTTTAGGAGAACCTACTAATGATATATTTGATGGGAATACAGGTAATGCCCATTCTCCACATTCTTTATAAGTACCTCTATGGTTTGAAGGAACATTAGGTGTAGGTGTATACCAATCTCCTTTTTCATCAGTAAATCTCATTTGATCTTGCATCCCTCCGGTTACATTAGCTATAAAAGGAGTACCAGTTAACATAGCTTCAGTTAAAGATAATCCCCAACCTTCAGCAGATGATAATAATATTACCCCATCAGCATTATTATATAAAACATTCATTTGTTCAATTGAAAGTTTGTTTGTAGACAACACAATGTTATGATCTTCTTCAGGAAATAAGAATTTAATTACTGCTGGTAAATCAGTTCCGTGTTGGTCTATAGGTTGGGTATGTAAAACTAACTGACACTTTTCTCTTTCTTGTTTAGATAAAGTATCTAAAAACAACTTCCAAGCTACTAAAGTATCTGGTATGCATTTTCTTCTAATATTTCTTGAATTAAATAAAAGTGAAAAATTTATATCCTTACCTCCATTTAATTCTTTTTGGAAATTAAATAAATCCTTATCAGTTGATTTTAAGGGTTTGAACTTACTATTATCTAATCCATGAGGGATATATTTTATAATTTTATCTTTAACTTTATCCCCTAATACCATTTCATTAATGTTTTTAGTTTGTTTAGAAATACCAAATAAACCATCACATGAATCATAAAAATCTTGATTATACATAGGAGCTGGTAAATCATCCCATATGTTTAAATAAGTTATAGGTATTTTAGATCTTATCTCATTTTCTATCTGAAATAACCATTCAAAATAACGTGGATCTGTAATTAAAAGAATTGCATCTGGGTTTTCTCTTTCTATAACAGTTCTTACTAATTTTTCATCACCATACCCATCAGTAGGATATAATAATACACTAGAATCCTTAATACCTATTTTACTATTAGTATCATCACTTAAATCTTGGATCTTTCCTTTATCAGGATGTTTAATAGCTCCTGCAATTTGTACCCAATTATATTTATGGGAGGTATGCATTACTATCTCACGACCAATTTGAGCAACCCCAGAGTGAACTCTAATATCATCTGTTAGTAAAAGAATTGTTTTTCTATCTTCTTTTTTAATATAACCTTCTTTCATTTAAAAACTATTTAATTAATTATTATTTTTCTAATTTAACTTGAGAATTTATTTTTTTTCTAAAATCTTCATCTGTTAGATATAGGAATAAAGACCTATCTGCTAATTTTTGAAAACTAAATTTTCTTTTTACACATTCAATTTTAAAATCATCAAATAAATCACTTTTTACTTTTACACTTGTAAGTGTCATTTCTTTTTGTGCCATAATGTTATATTTTTATTATTATATTTGTCTATACATATATGCAGATTAAAGAGATTTACCAACAGCACTACAAAGTTCTTTATTTTCTTTATATGGACAAAATGTACAATTCCACTTACTTGGGTTTGCATTAAATATAGTATCTTTATATGAACCATCCAAGTTAAAAGCTTTATTTATAAACTCATCTAAATTTTTAGTAGCTTTATTTACTTTATTTCTACCAGATGCCGGAGTAAAAGTTTGTATTCTTTTTTGGGGAAATTCTCCATCTAAATATACTTTTCTTCTAACTATAAAAAACTCAATATCAATATTTTCAATAGGTATACTATATTGCTTACTAAAGAAATATTTATAAAGTATTAATTGAAACTGTTTAGACTCATCTTTTTTAGCATATTTACCCCACCCCTTTGTTGATGTTTTTATGTCGATTATTTTAAATGTATTTGTGGGTTCATGGTACATTACGATGTCTAAGTAGCCCATGTATTTAACGCGGTTAAGACGCAAATTAGGCGCAATAACTATAGGTATTTCACAACCAACTAAATACCATCCTTTTTTACTAAAATGACCACCTTTTTTCTTTTTAAAGTTCTGGAGGATTGCTATCCCATCATCATAAAATTCTCTTAATTCTTCGGGTGTGCTAAAATGTTTACCTTTATTCTTTTTATAATCATTAGCATAACATTCTCTTAATGTTTCTTCAAATAATTCTTCTATATTAATTCTATCAGCTTCAGCAGCACTTGTTTCATACATTACATCTAAATAATGTTGTAAAACTTCATGTAGGGCTGTTCCAAAAGTCATATGGATACTTTGTTCACTAATTTTATGACCATCCCTATATTGGAGAGACCACTTTTTAGGACATTGAGTAAACATAGATAATTGAGAATAAGATATATTTTTTTCAACTGCAAAATTAAGAGGGGTAGGTGGGTTTTCCCTAATATCTCTTACTATTATAGGTAATTTCTTTTTAGCCAAAATATTATTTTTTCCACTTATTTCTCCCTACTAACATTCCAATTATCCCATAATTAGCAATATCAATAAATGTATCTTCCATACCTTCTCCCTCAACAAAATTTCTCCCATTAAGGAGTAGATTTTTTAAACGTGAAATTTTATCTGTAAGTCTAATAGCTAAACCTGTTAATGAGAATTTTTTATCATCATTATTGTTTAAAATATCACCTCCTAAAGAAATGTTATTTAAACCATAGTCCATATGCTTACGAGCAAACATTTCATACATTTCATTTTGTATTTGTTTAAACTCATCTGATAGTTCTGGGTATTCATGCTCAAATATTTCTATTGGTGATGAATTTAAATCAGGAGTCAATTTCCCATTTTTAGCATCCATAATTTCTCTATCACTCATATTTTCATAATATTTTTTAACTATATCACTCATTAAATAACTTTTTTATTGTTAAAATAGATTTTTAGAGTATTAATTCTATCATCAGCATCAACTAATTTTATTAATGCTTCTTCTGCATTTTTGTAAAAATCTTCTGTTGAATGGTCTCCAATACCTGTTGCTTTATTTCCTAACAAATCTAATGATAACAAAGCTTTTGCTTTATCTGCTTCGGCTGACGTCATTAGCATGTTATATAATTCTAAGTTCATATACTTTTTATTAATTTAGTTATTTCTTTTTTTTCTTTTCCTATAGAATAAAGTATTTCAATAATATTTTCTTTTTCTAATACCGGAATATACGAATTAGCTTCATTTAATCCAATCTTAAAATAATTAGATAAAATATTAGATAATTCTTTTGTATCTTTTTTACTTTGATTTTTAATATATTTATTCCAAATTTTTTTCTTAGGAAGTATTTCTTTGTAAAAATTATAAAGACCTTCTTTATCAGTTGGGTGAAATTTTTGGGCAATATTAACTATATTAATATACCCTTTATTCATAGATAGAAATCTATGAACCATATAAGAATTCCATCCATCCCAATCTTCTTTTTCAAATTGGGTGGATGGGGTTTTCTTAACAGTTATTTCATTTAACCAATTAAATACAGTCATTCTTGAATTCTTCTTTTAAATCTGGGTGTAATGTGGCTCCTACTATTTTACCAGTTTTTGGTTCAAAGAATACAGGAATAGGCATAATAGCATCTTCATTTCCTCCTGATATGAACTTAGATACTGTCCTAAGAATATATCCTTGTTGGAAAATATTGTTACCATTTTCATCTTCGAATCCCGTAGTACTTTTCAAGTCTATTTGGGGTTGTTGTAATTGTTCACTCATTTTTTTATTGTTTAATTATTAGTTGATGGATAAAGATTTTGTTATTAGGATCCCAATACATTCTTCCATCAGAATGTTGGTTAGGATCTATTTTATTTATTTTTGTTTCGTATTCTTCTATTTTAAATTTTGGAATTAAATTATTAAAATTTTTCCTTTCAACACTAAATATTAAACATTTCCCCCCTGGGTTGAGTAGTGAGTCTATATATTTTTCAAAAGAATTAAAATCATCACAGTGAGTGTCAAAATAAATTCCATCAAATTTCGGTAATGTTTTTACTACGTTTTTCCAATCGTCAAATATACAAGTAACATTATTTTTTTTATCCCAATTGCTATCTTTCATTTTATTAATAACATCTGGGTGAGCCTCAATTATCCAATGTTCCATAATATCATGTAATTGAATATAAGAATCTATGATGCCTAACCCAAATCCTATATTAAGAATTTTTCCCCCATCTTTACATATAAGAGATGATGCATCCTTCATTATATCATCTTCCCAATCCATCATAACTGGATTTTTATTTTCATCTAGTAATCTTCCATCATCCGTATACGTAAGGGAAGAATTTAAAAAATCACTATTTGTATTCATTATAACTTGATTAATTGGTTTATTAAAGCCATGCAGTTGATTTCTTTATCAATTCTAAAATTTGATTGATATGAATACTCATTTATATGGAAGGCAACCATTCCTTCTTTTCCAGGTGCATATTCTGAAGATTTATCATATAAAGTGCGATATAGTTCTTCAAAATCTTTTACATTAGCATTTGCTATAATTTGTCTAATAGTAGTCCAAGATTTACCATTCGATAATTCTTTAAGAACCTCTTTAATATAATTAGATGATACTAAGGCTGTTGTATCTAAATTTAATTTATTGTCTGTTGTAGATACTTGTATAGTATTAAGCATTTTACGCACATCAGGATAATTATTATCTACAATAATTCTTAAATCATCTTCAACTGTGGAAATGTTTTCCCTCTTAACTACTTTTACTAAATGTTTAAGAATATCTAATTTATTAGGGGGAATTACTTTTAAAGTTTGACACCTAGATTGTAATGGATCAATAATACGTTCTATAAAATTACAAGTTAAGATAAACCTTGTAGTACGTGAAAACGTTTCAATAACATTACGAAGAGAAGCTTGGGCTTGAATAGTAAGAAAATCAGCTTCATCTAAAATAACTACTTTAAGTGGTTTAAATGACATTGTACTAGCAAATCCTGACACTTTATCTCTAATAGTTTCAATACCTCTTTCATCTGATGCATTAATATAAAGATAATCACAATCAATATTCTTAACTATTAATTTTGCTAATGTTGTTTTTCCTGTTCCTGCTGGCCCATAAAATATTAAATTCTGAATATCATTTTGACCAATATAACTTGATATTGATTTTTTAATACTCTCGTTGCCTACATAATTATCTAAATTTGTAGGACGATATTTTTCTACTAATAATCCGTGATTTTTCATAACCTAAATATACAAAATATTTATTAATTCTCCAAATTTAAACACCCTGTCTAAATTCTCCATATAAAGAATACATTTTTTCCTCTTTTGGTTTAACTTGTTCTTCAGTTGAGTGAATGGCATATAATTTACTTCCCATAGGGTCTAATCTATATTCTCCTTGAAATTGGGTTTTTGTTGAATATGCTTCTAAAGCTTCTGTTAAAGTAGGCCATACTTGTTTTTTAGAATCACCAACAAGTTCCCACCTGTCTCCAGGTGGTACTCTTGTTGCGATTAACTCATTATGTTCGTTAATTATTGTTTCCATATTACATCCCCATCATTGAAGTTGGATCTATTTGAGGTTGAGATTTTTCATCTGCTGGTTCATTTACTACAATACATTCTGTAAGTAGGACCGTTCCCGCTACAGCTGCTGCATTTTCTAATGCAACTCTTGTTACTTTAGTTGGATCAATAATACCTGCTTCCTTCATATTAACTATTTTAGCATTTTTAAGATCATAACCTGCCCATGTATCATTTCCACCTTCAACTAATTGGTATTTACCCAACATTTGGGCTCCTACTGAATCATGTCCGGCATTAATCAAAATTTGTTCAAATGGTTTACCACACGCTTTGTATATAATCTCAGCTCCAATATCACAATTATCAATAGATTGTCTAGCATACAATAGTGCCGTTCCTCCTCCAGGTACAATACCTTCTTCGATAGCTGCTTTTGTTGCATTCAAAGCATCATCAACCCTGTCTTTTTTCTCATTCATTTCAGTTTCTGTATATCCTCCTACATGAATGATTGAAACCCCACCACATAATCTAGCTAATCTGTTTTGAAGCTGTTCTTTTTCAAAATCACTTTCAGCATTGTCAACTTGTGATGTAAGATTTTCTATCCTTGAATTTACTTTATCCTCATCTCCTTTACCATCAATAATTGTTGTTTTATCTTTAGTAATAGTAACTGTTCTAGCTTCCCCAAACCAATCATGTTGGAATTTATCCCACTTATGGCCTTTTTCTTTAGAAAAAACAGTCCCTCCTGTTAGAGTAGCTATATCTTCTAAAATAAGCTTTCTCCTATCTCCAAAATCTGGTGCTTTTACAGCACATGCTTTGAGAATACCTCTTCCCTTATTAACAATAAGTGTAGCTAAGGCTTCATTATCAACATCTTCTGCAATTATTAAAAGTGATTTATTGTTTGCTGATACACTTTCTAATATAGGTAAAAGATTTTTAACAGTTGTAATCCTTTCATCTACAATAAGAATTGAAACATCTTCTAATGTACAAGTCATAGTATTATTATTAGTAACAAAATAATGAGATTTATAACCTCTTTCAAATTGCATACCTTCAACTGTTTCTAAGTAAGTATCACCTGACTTGCTTTCTTCAATGTGTACTACACCTTCATGTCCTACTTTTTGAATAGCCGTAGCAATTAACTTACCTACTTCTGGGTCATTATTTGCTGAAATAGTTGCTACTTGCTCTAGCTGTTGTTCTTCACTAATATCCTCAGCAATATCTTCTCTTAAACTTTTAGTAACCGATTTTACGGCTTTATCAATACCTCTTTTGATCTCAACTGCGTTAGCCCCATTAGCTAAATGTTGCAATCCAGCCTTAATCATTTCTCTAGCAAGTAGTGTAGAAGTTGTTGTACCATCACCTGCTTTATCTGCTGTTTTAATAGAAGCTTCTCTAACTAAATTAACACCTAAATTTTCAACTGGGTCTTTTAGAGATATATGTCTTGCTACTGTAACTCCATCTTTAGTAGATTGAACTTGTTGATGTTCTTTTTCAATAACTACATTTCTACCATTAGGTCCTAAGGTTGACACAACAGCATCTGCTAATACATCAATTCCTTTTACTAATTTTTTTCTCCCTCCAGGGCCAAATTCTATAATTTTACTCATTATCTTCTAATTTAATATCATTAATATATGCTTGCTCTTCTTTAGTAACTTCGGTTTCAGATAAAATATCTTCTACATTAACTTCCTTTTTTACTCTAGCTAAAACTTGATTCTCGGGTCCAATATAATACTCTTCTCCGTTATGTTCCAATTTAGTAAAACCTTGGGTTGGTAAAACTACTGTATCTCCAACTTCAATTGTACTAGGGATAAAATGACCCATGTGTGTATTTGAACCTGGTCCCACAGCTACTACCGTACCATGCTCATTTTTATCTTTACCAATATCTGGAACTACTATTGATCCATATGTCTCTTCCTCTACTTCTAAAGGTTTAACAATAACTGCGTTAAATAATGCTTCTAAATTCATAATTCTCTATAATTTTGTAATTTTTTTAATTCGATTAATAATTCATCCCATCTTTCTACATATTCTTTAATACTAGTATAAGATTCTTTTTCACTATGTAATTTTTCTTTTGCTATTTTTAGTAAAGCAGCTCCAAATGAACTATAGTGACCTTGAGGTTTTTCATAATCTAAACCTTTGCTACCTTTTTCTAAATATTTTGCTTGAGGAGTAACAACTTCATACACAGTATAACAATGTGTATCTTTACCTATAAAATAGGGTTCTAATAAGGGATCTGTAATTTTTGACATATAACTTTTTATTTTTGTTTACCGTAATATACGAATAATAATTAAATAATCCAACCTAAGGGGCGAACTTTTGTTAAGACTAATTAATTAATTTTTAAAACTTTAGGCGCAGATTCTTTTGCAAATGGTACTGTGACTATTAGTAATCCATCATTAAAATTAGCATTTGCTTTATTTGGTGTAAATTTTGTTCCTAATTTATAAGCTAAATTAAAAGAACGTTTGGCAATCCCTCTATGGATGTAATTCCTTTCAGGTTCTGGGGTTTTATCCTTATCATATGAAAAGGTGATCATGTCTCCTTCTAGTTGAACTTCAATGGCTTCTTTAGGAATACCAGTGCAAGCTAACTCAAAAGTTAAACCTAGATCATCTTCAAAAATGTTAATTGGATATTGTTGTTTGGCTTCTGTAGCCGGTGTAAATGTTGCTCCTGATTCAAACAGGTTGCGAAATAATAGATCATACGGATTGTAAAATCTCTCTAAAAAATGTGTACTCATATCACTTTGTTTTTATGCTGTCGTTAGATCAGCGGTTAATAATAAAATAAATAACTTACGCCCTTAGGTCAGTTTATTCTATAATACATATATTAAAAATCAGTTTCTGCTTTTCTTACCATAAAATATTCTGAGTTAATTGATTCTGTTTGAAATTTCATTTCAATTAATCCCATAGTACTAATATTTAAAGTACCAACTTCCATATCTTTGTTAGCATGAAGAATAGTTTTAAATGTGTCCGAATTAAATGGAATTTTTAAATCTTGTTCTGTAATATCCCCTACTATTTGATATGTAATTTTATTGTTATGTCCTGATTCATCACCAAAAATAAACTCACAAACATTTTCTCCATCTAAATTAGTAGTAGTTGTTACCAACATATTGTCTACTTGGGATAATGCGCTTTTTGCTTTAATTAAATTCTCAATATCCTCAGTAGTTAAATTTAACTTTACTACAAAATCAGGCATATTAACTGTGCCTACTTTCCCAATTAATAATGCATCGGATAAAGCATATGTTAAATTAAAATTTAAATCTGAGATTTTTAATTTAGTAAATATTTTATTTGTTTTTTCTAATTCAAGAAGTAAATCCCCATTACAAATGCTAACTAAACTATTTAACTTTTTAGTATCATAAATTGCTAGTGTACTGTCTTCTAACTCAAATTCATTACAAGTAAGTTTACCTATAATGTCTTTAGTAGGTGACATAAAGTCAATACTTAATGTGTTATCTTCTATAACCCATTTTACGGCTTCATTAACATTTAAATAATATTTGTTAATTACTGATTGTAGTTTTTGTTTATTTATCATATATTGAAAAACATTTGTTGGTAAGGATTTAGATTTAGTGTCCACCCTAAATCATTATAAAATCCTTCTAATTTATTTAATAATATGGACTCGAATATTTTTTTTCTATCTGCGTATTGTTCAATGAATATACGAATTTTTTCTGGTAAATCATAGTCTAAGAAAGCAATAGCATCAATCTGATATGGGTTGGGTTTCATATAAATCCATTTAACTTTACTACCCTGTGTTATATAATTATGATTTTTATTTAAACCCCAAAACTTAAGTAAATCATTATAAATAACTGTAGCTTTAACAGCTGCAGGTGCACCTTTAGCCATAATTGAAAACATTTCACCAGCTCTTGCTTTGCGCTCAGTATATTTATTTAATTTTTTAACTGATGTTGGATTTCCTAATTTTGTTAAAGGTATAGTTCCATCTAAAATCTGTGTTTTAAATAATTTTAGTCTTTCATCAATTTCACTTTGTTCTGCTCCTTTCAAAACATCAATTAATGCCTTTCTAAAAAAATCACCTAATACTGGTGGGAAATTAGCTTTTTTAAATTCTAGCCCTTTAACATCTAATGTTTCTTTTGTTATACCTTCTTGTTTTGTAATCCATTGGGCATAACGCCTTGTAGCTCTAAAATAAGCTGAGCGAATAACACATTCAGTTTTCATTTCTAGTCTATGCTTTCCTTTAGCATTAAAACAATCAGCTGCTAGTGAACTATAAGAATCTGTTATAATATCCTGATACTTTAAAGCAATTTCCTCTAATTTATCATCTTTTTCTTCACTAGGCATTTCATCAAATGTCGGATATAAATGTCTAAGTAAAGGTTCAGCATGAATATATATTGAATCTGTATCAGAGTATGCTACATAATTTTTATCATCTGGATCGCATATCCACCAAGGGGTATTTTCTAAATGCTTCATAAAATAATTTCTTCTCTTATAACTTTATTCATATGGGTATTTGCAGTTAATGCAGATTCTTGTATAATACGTTGTCCACTAAGCGTTATAGCTTCAGATAATATAACATTCCCATAACGGAATGATCCTAAAGCTGTAGCACCATACAACGAATTAAGTAAAATTTTCATAGTATATTGTTTCATATGCATAGCTGTACCTAATTCCTTATCACCAGATTGGTAAGCTTTCTTCATTTCATTTTTATACAAAACACGTTCATCAAACCATTTTTTTAATATTGTTGATAAAACTGATTCACGCTCAGTTGAAAACATAACCCCATTTGCGGATATAGATAAATCATTTTCCTCAACCATCCTAACTATTCTACCCACATTAACTTTTGTTCTATTTCTTTTTAAATTCTCAACAATTAATTCTTCAGCATAATCTCTACATTTCAAATCATTTAAACCTAAACGATTATTTCTGTCATCAGCATCTATAATTCTCCCAACCATAGTTTCCTTACCAATATTAATAGTCATAATAATTGAAGGATATAGTGATGTTAAATCTTCATCAAATACATAATTATAAATTCCTGCTTTAGGACAAAATAAATAACCACCAGCATAATTCTTTTTAGAAATTGGGTTACGTTCTTTTGCAGGAGGTATAATACCTTTACTCAATAAATAAGCTGAAATTGCCCCATCTTGAGTTTTAGTATTAGCATAAACTTCACTATAGTTATGTTTACCTTTATGGGCTAGATTTTTAGTTAAAGCTAGATAATCTAATTTTTCATCTAATTTTTTAAGAATTTCAACATCAACAAAGTTATATTTGATAAACTTATGAATGTCAGTTTCAAATAAAGCATCAAGGTTACCTTCATATTCAATTTTATTCATCCCTACATACTTTTCTCCAATAGCATCTAACCTCATTGAAGGCTCATCAGCCCAACTAAATTTCTTATGCAAACGCATATAATCTAAAGATTCGACACCAGCTATTTGAATATATTGATCTTTAAACCAAGGTGTTTCTCGTACATAACCTATTGGGGATAAATGCCTTGCAAAATCTTCTCCTAATACATTACACATTCTATAATATAAATAAGGAACATCAAAATAATCACTATTCCATCCTACTATAATATCAGGATCCATTTCCCTAAATAATTCTAGGAATTTAGCTAATAATTCCTCTTCTGTTTTACAAGGTATTATTTCTTTATTCCTTGCTTTAGTATGTTTTAACTGTCCTTTAGGATCTAAAATAACAATACCCCATAAATCAACTTGTTTATCATACCAAGCTATTGATGTAACTTTTTTAGGTGCTGATTTTATATACTCTTCTGTAAGAGCATCTCCCATTTCTGTTTCAATATCGAAAAATACTTCCTTATGTGTAGTTGAAGGTTCATCATTAACCCCATATTTCTCAACAAGAAACTTTTGATAAGGAGGCATATCATGGAAGTGTAATTTAGAATTATCACGTTCCCAACCAGATATTTTTTTTAGGGGTTCACCATTCAAACCCATAAACTGAGCATCTGCTTCATGACATTCAATGTAAGCTTTATTATCCCATTCTACTTTAGAATAACCTTGATCTTCCCATAAATGTATTAAAAACTTATTACCTTTAAGCCGTCTAGCAAATGCTTTTTTATACATTCTTTAATTCTTCTTTAGTAAAAAATTGTTTTAGATCTGGTCTATAGTAATTAATATTTTTCATTACTTTTCGATCACGTGTTCTATAGACAATATAATAATTGCCAACTTTTTCATAGTGACACGGTTCCTTTTGTTCAGCTGACCTTTTAACCACGGTCGCTTGTGCATCTTCTTCGCTTGAACAAGCTTTTGACATATTCGACCCTTGTACTTCTTGATACGCTGGCCATATTTTATCCTTAAGACCATGTAACATAGTTCCGTTACCAAACGAAACGTAGGCAATATCACATAAAGCATCAAGAACCTCAACAATATCACCTGCTTCACATGCAGCTTTATATTCTTCAAGTTCTTCAAGGATGAAATCATAAACAAACTGCCATTCTTTTTTTTCGGGGATTGTTGGTTCATAATTATTTGGCTTACCCATAGTGGAATTAAATTCCTCTACTTCATTTACAAATGGTACATTACTTTTACTCATAACTATTATTATTTAAATATTATGTCCTCCGTTGTTAATCTTCAGACTGTCAAAAAATTCTTTTCTTGCTAAATTATCATTATCTCTAAATACTCCTGATGCTTTGGTTGTAACCATAGCTGCTCCTTGATGTTTTACACCTCTACAACTTACACAATTGTGGGTACCAACAATAGTAACAATTACACCTTTATTACCTTCAGTAATTTTACATACCGCATTATGAATAGCTGATGTTAATTGTTCTTGAATAGCTCCTCTACGACCAAATAATTCAACAATTCTATTTAATTTAGATAATCCGATTACTTGACCGCCTTCTCCTGCTATATAACCAATATGAACTACTCCTCCAATTGTTTGGTGATGATGGGAACACATTGATGTAAGTGGGATATTTCTCTCAATAATAATACCATCATAACCATCAGAAGGGAATGATGTAATAGGAGACATTGCAGTATATCTACCCTCCCATAAATCATTTACATAAGCTTTAGCTACACGTCTTGGTGTTTCCATTGAGTTTGGATCATTTCTCCAATCACATTTTAAAGCATCTAAAAACTGACCATATGCTACTTCTGCTTGATCTATCATTTTATCTTTTTCGGATTGGTTTAAAGGAAATCCTTCAGCAACACCGTTTGCATAACCTACTTTTACTACTTCTAATTCCTCGTGAATTTTTCTTCGTTTATTTTCCATTAATATAACTTTTTATTTAATATAATATACAAATAATTTGGGTGAATTCCAAATTATATTTTATAGTCTTGAATTGAAATTGAATCTTCTCTTTCCCAAGGATATACTATCCAATCATCAGAGTTTAGGGTTTTTGCCCAAGTTGTAGGAATGAAATTTGATGTGTGGGGTTTAAAATGAAGACATGCTGTTTTTAAATTAAACGGAAAAGCATATTCAACCTGATGTTTAGTAAAATATTCATTAAAAGTTGTTCCACTATCACAAATATCATCTATAATTAAGGTTGTAGATGAAATAGTTCCTTTTGTCATAGGAATACTCATACGATGAGAAATCATAACGGCGGGTATTAATCCCCCCCTTTGTAACCCAAAAATATCTTTTACTTCAATTTTACTACTTGTAATTTGTTGACATAATTCATCAACTAAATTATTTATATCTATCCAACTTAAATATAATTTATCGTTTTTTTCCATAATATTCTGTTGCATGGCCTTCATTAATTAATTGTTTATTAAGACTTACATCATTATCTTTAAATATTTCACCTAAACATCTTCCATATTTACCTACCCCATAAGACTGTAATATAAAATTACCATCACCTAACATTTCTATAAGCCTTGCTTTAGCTGCTAATCCTAATTTCTTTTCCTCTAGATCTCTAGTTCTGGATTCTGGGGCATTTATTTCATGCAATCTAATTCTTACTTTTTTCCAAGTGTTAAATCCTAAATCTACAAGAGCATCAACAGTATCTCCATCAACTACTCTATCTAATTTTGCGTTGTATTTATACATTTTCTAAATGTTTTTGTAATTTATCAATTAATACTAAAACTTCATCTGGTTCCATTGTTATAGCACAACAAGCACCAACATTTTCTTTTATTTCTTCTAGAACTTCTAATGCTTCTTCTTTAGACATTATACTTCTCTTTTATCTTCAAAAGCAATAATATGAGGTCTCCATGTCATTCTATAACCATTATCTCTAACCCAATCAAATACTAAAGGATATGATTTAAATAATCCTTCTCTTGAATCACCAGCAGGCATAAACCATACTTTACTTGGATCTGCATCTAATATTTTAATGCAATCTAATATTTCTTTTAATGATTCTTCATCTTTACCATCCCAAACAGGTTTTAAATGATAGTCCGAGTGGTAAGATATAGATTTAGAAATTGCTTCATAATTAAGTCTAAACTTATTATGTCTTTTTACCATTCTTTCGTCAGTAATCCCTCCCTGAGGAGTAGAAACACCAACAACGGGAACGCTATTACTAAACTTAGGAGAAATTGAAAGTAAATTAATGGGATAATCGGTAGGAAGGAAATGAGATCCTTCAGTTTCGATAGTAATGAATATTTTGTTTTCATGTGCAAAATGTGTTAATTCATTTACTAGAGCAGGATGCATAGTAGGAGATCCTCCTGTTAACATCATTTCCTTTATATGAGGGTTATCCTCATATGCTTTAATAATATCTTTAAAATTAAATTTACCTTTTTCTGGATGAATACTTGTGTACCAACTATCACACCAACCTCCTTCACCAAAATAACATCGGTGAGTACATCCTGTTGTTCTAATTACTACTGTTGGATATCCTGCTCTTGATCCTTCTGATTGTACGGCAGTGTAGATTTCTACAATTGGAAGATTTTTATCGTAGTCTTCAATACGTTTCAATTGTTTGTGTTCCATATGATTTTTTTAAGTGGTTTTTTATTCACTGTTATAACTTTATTCGCAGTAATAAGCTGCATTTTTTCCATGCTCCATAAATTTAACTTTAATAACTCTTACTCTGTTATCAGTTTCAGTTTTAACAAATTCATTAAGCTTATTATAAATATATTCAGCAAATTTTTCGGCACCAGTAGCTGGGATTACCCTTACTTGTGATACACCAGCTCTATCCATTTGTTGGAAGGCTTTTAATTCAGGATCATCTTCTGCTACAATCATAGTATGATCAAACATATAATCCATCCATGCTTTAGGAGATTTACCATCAATTAATGTTTTAGCTCTTTTCATACCACCAAAATCCCATACCCAATTTCTTTTATCTAGTTCACCTTCAAAATAAACTTTAAATGAAATGCCATAACCATGTACAAATCTACAGTGTGTAGTTTCTGCTCTCCATTGACGAAATACTGTACTAAATCCGTCGAAAACTTTACTTGATTGAAATTTACCCATTAGTTTGTGTGTTATATTTAACTATATCATCTACAATTTTTAATACTCCTTCAACACTAATATCAGATAATTTATTTCCTTCTATCCTAATATGTTCTAAATCTCCTGAATTGTTTGTAAAAATGAGTGAGGGAGTTGTAGTAGGTTTTGCTTTTTCAACAATACTTACTTCATATTCAGTATTTACCTTTCTTACAGGTACTTGTTTACCTACTATTCTCATAACACCATCTACAATCTTTCCTAGATTTTCAGCTTCAGACGGGGGGTTAGTAAAATATAATATACCTACATTTTGATTTTTAATATCCATTTTTTTTATTTTAATTATTATACCAATTTAATATTTCATTTTCTGCTTTATTACCAATTGATCTTTTAATTTCATTTCCAGATCCATCAACCAAAATTAAACATGGAATATTTCTAATACCAAATTTAGCTGACATTTCTGAGTTAACATCAACATCAATTTTTTCTACAGGCATGCCACCCATTTTTAACCTATCCATAGTAGGGCTTAGTACTTTACAAGGACCACACCATTTTGCTGAGAAATACAATACTTTATTCATAATTTTATTTTTAATTTATACTAGTTCTTCAATTATACCTATTACTTCACTTAATATAAGAAAAGCAGTTGCCCAACCCAAATTAAAAGGGATAAAACAATATCCTAATATGCGAACACCAGATTTAATAAAACTTATTAGTTGATGTAATTTTGGATCTGGGATTTTTTCTAATTTATTATTCTTCATAATTTTCTAATACTTGTTCAACATAAGATTTTGCTACTTCATAATCAACTGGGCCTGTTTCATCAGCATATTGTACTGGATCCGGTCTTCCTAATTTAATAAATGCTTCTACCCTTTCAACTGAAGATGCTGATTTATAATCCGACCACCCTTCAGGAGTTGGCTTATAAGATGTGTTTGTTCTAGCATAAACCCCATCAAAATCTATACCTAATTTTTCACATAATACTTCTCCATCTTGAAGAATAGTAAATTTATCACCTTTAAGGTATGGTGTATAATATCCTACCTTTTCTGCATCCCAATTACCTTCTCTAAATGCTTTATCATCAGCATCTCTAAATTCTTGTCTACAATCAGGATAAATATCATGATCACCTGCATGTATTCCTAATGCGATTGAAGTAGGATCTCCTGTTTTATTTGCTATGGATAAAGCAACAGCTTGTGATATTGAAGCAAATATTTTATTCCTATTAGGTACTACAGTAGCTTTCATATTTTCAGCTGCATAGTGCCCTTCAGGGACTTCAGCACCACCTTCAACTAAAGCTGAGTCTAATAATTTTACTAATCCATCTAGTTTAATAACTTCATAAGTTACATTATGACCATTTCTTTTTAAATAATCTACTAATGCTCTTGCTCTTTTAAGTTCAACCTTATGTTTTTGACCATAGTCAAAAGATAAAGCTGTTACTGTTTCAAATTCATCAAGACATTTAAGTAATAATGTACTTGAATCCATACCACCTGAAAGTGATACTACTGCATGTTTTGGTTTTTCAAAACCGGGTATTTCTAATTGTGTCATTTTTTTATTTTATATTTGCCAGGTATTAAACGTATAGGCTAACGTTGTTATAAATTATTTACTTCTCTAAACATTTTTAAATTGTAATCTAAAAGATCAAAATCAACTTGATCATTTAACATATAGAAAAAATCATTCATATTTGCTTTAGGTTTTTTATATAAACCATGCTTTTTATATTGTATATCTTCTAAGGTTGCCATTACTGGATTAGATGTATCAATTGATTCTACACAATTTATATCCTTATACCAACCAAATTCTTGGGGGACAGCACACCCTAATAAATGAATTCTATCATCTTGTTTAATATCACCCATCTTCATTAAAGCTGATATTACATATAGTCTACCTAGTGCTTTTCCTAAATCTTTATTTGGATGAGGACAAACATCATTATAATAAGAAGCTCCATATGAAAAACAAATTTTACCATATCCTAAGTCTTTATATGCTTTAGTACATTCAGAGGCTTCATGTATAGTTTTAGCTTGTACTACTGCTACTTTTTCTACTTCTTCTGGGAAATCATAAATGTTCCAAATAGTAGCATTTATTATAGATTCCTCTGCATTCTCCCAAACATCAGGAACTATAAATTCATTTGGTTTTAATTCATTTATCCAATGGATTAATCTAGCACTATCATAAGCTTCTCCTAATTCATGAAGTGAATTATCCATTATAATATAACGTCCTGCTTTTTTAGCTTTTTTAAAATATTCTAAATATTTAGGCTCTTCATCTAATAGATGAGGGAGGCAGTAATCATAATCATTAAATTTTAAACTATCGTCTAGTAAACACATTGGTGTTTCATGACTTATCTTTATTGCCATATGTTTGTATTTTATATTTAATATAAGAAAAAGATTGCTGTAATCCAAACCCACCTAGAATAAAAGTCCAAATATTTGGGTGCCAGTGTTCCCCACAAAGCCCAAGTGCATGTTTAATAAATTCTACCATTAGTCTTCTTCTACGAATTCTACGTCTCCGTAATTATCAATTGGTTTATCTCTTACCAGGTCCCAATCGGCATCATCTATAATATCTTGTTGGATATCTTCATCACCGGTTTTCCACTGCTTTAATTCTTCTTCTGTTAACACATATTCTTCCCATCTGAAGTTTGCGTAATTTACTGTTCTTGTTAATTTAGCCATTATATTACTCTTTTAAAAATTGCTTGTTCTTTTAATTTTGCCTCAATTACAATATCTGGTT
>Ga0209535_1000631_pt1 | contig 24688 bp, 15 predicted proteins | sample LinPmetageLP28_FD_184041 | JGI IMG/M metagenome (GOLD analysis project Ga0209535, IMG submission 184041) | Marine viral communities from the Pacific Ocean - LP-28 (SPAdes) (version 2) | ecosystem: Environmental > Aquatic > Marine > Oceanic | place: Pacific Ocean | collected 2009-08-22
GATTTGCTGATATGATTCAGCTAACGCATTTAAAGCTGCAACAAGTTTTGTCTCGTATGGTACCAGACGGTGTTTACTTAGATATGGACGGGCTTGCAGAAGTTGATCTTGGTAATGGAACTAACTACAATCCGGCGGAAGCATTAAACATGTATTTCCAAACAGGTTCCATTGTTGGTCGATCACTTACTCAAGACGGTGATATGAATGCAGGTAAAGTACCTATTCAAGAACTCAACAGCTCAAGCGGTCAAGCTAAGATAAACGCATTGATTCAAACATATCAATACTATTTACAGATGATTCGCGACGTAACCGGGCTTAACGAAGCTAGAGACGGTACAGCTATGGATAAGAACTCACTAGTAGGGCTTCAAAAGATGGCCGCTAACGCATCTAATGTAGCAACTAGACATATTAATCAGTCTGGTCTTTACATAACCCTTAAACTAGCCGAAAACGTTGCGCTTAAAATAGCTGACGCATTAGAATTTCCACTAACTAGAAGTGCTCTACAAAATTCTATATCTACATATAATATAAAAACTTTAGATGAGATTATAAACTTAAATCTTCACGATTTTGGTATATTTTTAGAATTAGAACCAGACGAAGAAGAGCAAGCTCAACTAGAAGCAAACATACAAGTTGCAATACAGCAAGGAGGAATTGACTTAGAAGATGCTATTGACTTAAGACAGATTAAAAATCTCAAGCTAGCAAATCAAATGCTTAAAATAAAGCGTAAAGCTAAAGCTAAACAAGATCAAGCTAATCAACAAGCTAATATTGCAGCTCAAGGTCAATCTCAGGCAGATACCGCAGAGAAGACAGCTATGGCTGAAGTACAGAAGCAAGAGGCTATAATGGGTGCAAATGTTCAGTTTGAACAGTCTAAGAATCAAATGGAGATTCAACGTATGGAAATTGCAGCTCAATTAAAAGCTCAAGAGATGCAAACTAAGTTTCAGTTTGATATGCAGCTAAAGCAACTTGAGGTTCAGAATATGCAACAAAAAGAAAATGCTATTGAGGATCGTAAAGATACTCGTAGCAAGATGGAAGCTTCACAGCAAAGTGAGCTTATAAGTCAAAGGCAAAACGACAGTTTACCTATAGACTTTGAAAACCAACCCGATCAGGGTATGCAAGCTTTCATGTAGAAAGTAAACAATTATTTAATTATATTTTATTATGTCAGAAGAAAAAACAAATGAACCTGTTAAGCAGGAAGGTGAGTTTAAAATTAAAAAGAAAACTCCAAAAAAATTAACAACAGTAAGCGATGAGCCTATTAAAGTTAATATTAAAGAACCTCTGGTTGATTTACCGCCAGATGTTACAAAAGTAGTAATACCTAAACAAGAAGAAGATGCCATTCAAATCGGAGAAACAAAGGAAGTATCTGTGGAAAAACCATCCGGAGATAGCGCAGAGGTGGGAGAACCTGTACAAAAGTCCGACGAGGATGTTGAAGGGTTTTCTGCAATCAAAGAAGTAACAGAGACTGAAAAAGTTGAAGCTCAAGTAGAAAAAGCAATACAAGACGAAAGAATTCTTGGTAAAGCTTTACCTGAGAACATCGAAAAGCTAGTTTCTTTTATGGAAGATACAGGTGGGACAATAGAGGATTATACTAGGCTTAACGCCGATTACTCTCAAGTTGACGAAATTACGTTACTTAAAGAGTATTATAAAAAAGAAAAGCCTTATTTAGAAGGCGAAGACATTGATATGCTTCTAGAGGATTTTATCGTAGATGAAGACCTTGACGAAGAAAGAGATATGCGCAAGAAAAAAATTGCGTTTAAGGAAGAAGTTGCAAAAGCCAAAAGCTATTTGGAAGAGACGAAGAGTAAGTATTACGACGAGATCAAGTTGAGACCGGGCGTTACTCAAGACCAACAAAAAGCTACAGACTTTTTCAACCGATATAATAAGCAGCAGGAAGCAGCTGAGCAACAACACGCACAATTCAAGGAAAATACTAAAAAGCATTTTAACGACAATTTCGAAGGTTTCGATATCAAAGTTGGTGAAAAAAGCTATAAGTATAATATTCAGAATCGTGATAAAGTTGCAGAGAGCCAATCGAATATTAACAACCTTGTCGGGAAGTTCCTAGACTCAGATGGTAATGTTAAAGATACGAAAGGCTATCACAAAGCTATGTATGCTGCTGACAACGTAGATAAGATCGCAGCTCATTTCTATGAGCAAGGAAAAGCTGATGCCGTAAAAGAAGTTGTAAACAACTCTAAAAACTTAAGTAGTACCAAAGCTAGGTCTACTCAAGGAGAAGTGTTTTTAAACGGATTTAAAGTTAAAGCAATTTCAGGTGCTGATTCTACAAAACTAAGAATTAAAACAAAAAAATTTAACTAAAAAAACAAACAATTATGAGTTTAACTCCTCAATTTGGTAGCTTAATCCCTTCGCAACAGCAAGAGATTTTAAACAGTAACTACCTACAATTTAACGGCGGTGGCGCAGCAGGTGATACAAACACTTTTGCTCAACAATACCTACCAGAAATTTACGAACAAGAAGTAGAGCGTTACGGAAACCGTACACTATCTGGATTCTTAAGAATGGTTGGCGCTGAAATGCCAATGACATCTGATCAAGTAATTTGGTCTGAACAAAATAGATTACACATATCTTACACAAATGTATCAACAGGTGCTGCTGGTACAAACACTCTTACTATTCCAGTTGGAGCAGGTATTGCAAATGTTATATCTGTAAATGATACTATAGTTATTCTTGACCCTGCAACAGGTGTTGAAGCAAAAGCTTTAGTAACTATCTCAGGAGCTGGAGCAACTCCATCAACAGGAGCTCTTACCGTAGCCGCTTTTGATGGCGCTGTAATTGCAACTACTTTTGGTGCTAATAATGCAACACTAAAAATATTTGTATATGGATCTTCTTATTCAAAGGGAACTAGTATGGTTAACGGCGGTACAGTAGCTGCTGGAACTCAACCTAGAGTTTCTGTTGAACCACAACTTACTCAATTTTCTAATTCACCAATTATTCTAAGAAGCCAATACGTAGTATCTGGATCTGATATGGCGCAAATTGGATGGGTTGAAGTTGCAACTGAAGACGGAACATCTGGATACCTATGGTATTTAAAAGCTGAATCTGAAACTAGATTACGTTTTGAAGATTACTTAGAAATGAGTATGATTGAAAGTGAGTTTAATCAAATTGCCCCCGGTGTAGGAGTTGGTTCTTCTGTTATTCCAGGATCTGAAGGTTTATTTGCTGCTATCCAATCTCGTGGAAACGTAGAAGTAGGATTTACTGCTGCTGCTGGACTTGATGAATTTGATGCTATTCTTAAAAATTTAGATACTCAAGGAGCAATTGAAGAAAACATGTTATTCTTACAGAGACAAACATCTCTTGATTTTGACGACATGTTAGCTGGAATATCTGGTGGATTCGCTGGAGGTACTGCTTTTGGTTTATTTGAAAACTCAGAAGAAATGGCTTTGAACTTAGGGTTTAGTGGATTCCGTAGAGGATCTTACGATTTCTATAAGACTGATTGGAAATACTTAAACGATGCTTCTACTCGTGGAGGAATTGACGGTATCAATTCTGTTGAAGGTGTATTAATTCCCGCTGGAACTTCTACAGTTTACGATCAGATCTTAGGAACTAATATCCGTCGACCATTCTTACACGTGCGTTATAGAGCTTCACAAAGTGATGACAGACGTATGAAGTCTTGGTTAACTGGTTCTGCAGGTGGAGCATTTACTTCTACTCTGGATGCTATGGAAGTAAACTTCCTATCTGAAAGATGTTTAGTAACTCAAGCTGCTAACAACTTTGTACTTTTCAAAGGAGTCTAATGATTCAACATTAATGTAATTCTTACCCTCGTTGAACTGACGGGGGTAATTATTACCTTTATATGACATCAGCCCCTTACTAAGTATATACTAAGGCTATTGTCACATTTTTAAACTATTTAATTTTATTATATTATGGCTAAACAAGCTGCAGCAAAAAAAGTTGAGGTTGCACCTCAAGAAGTGGTAACACAAGTTGCTACTCCAGTAAAACCTACAAAACCAACGTGGGAAATCAAAGATAGAGTCTATTATTTAAAAGGCAACAAAAACCCTTTAACACTGACAATACCAGGCAGGCATACAAGAAAGCATGCTTTACTTTATTTTGATGAATCAACTGGAAAACAAAAAGAAATAAGATATGCTACTAATCAAGATTCACCTCTAGTAGACGAACAAAAAGGAGAGGTTACTATGGGACATATTAGGTTTCTAAAAGGAACTTTAACTGTAAAAAAAGAACAACAAAATCTACAAAAACTATTATCTTTGTATCACCCTTTAAAAGGAAAATTATACGAAGAGTTTAGCGCTAAAGAAGAGGCTGTTGATCAGTTGGAGGTATTAGATCTTCAAATAGATGCAATGAATGCAGCTAGAAATATAGACGTAGATCAAGCAGAGGCTATACTAAGAGTTGAACTAGGCTCTAAAGTAAATGAAATGAGTTCTAAAGAACTTAAAAGAGATTTACTATTGTTTGCTAGAAGCAATCCTTCATTATTTATTAGCTTAGCTAACGATGAAAATGTACAACTAAGGAATTTTGCTATTAGAGCAGCTGAAGTTGGAATTATAAAACTATCACCAGATCAACGAACATTCACATGGGGATCAAACGATAGAAAATTAATGAACGTTCCTTTTGATGAAAACCCTTACTCAGCGTTTGCGGCTTTCTTAAAAACAGACGAAGGAGTAGAAATCTATAAGTCTATAGATAAAAAACTATAAAAACAGGTAATACTAATATAGGGCTCGTTAACTCGGGCCTTTTATTATAACAAAATTAAAAAATAATGGCCATAAATGTAGATCAAGTTTATAAAACAGTCTTGTTAATAATAAACAAAGAACAAAGAGGATATTTAACGCCTAATGAATTTAATAAATTAGCAACTCAAGTTCAACTAGACATACTAAACAGTTATTTTCAAACTATATATCAGCAACTACGTGCGCCACAAAATGAAAGTGAATATGCTGATCGCCGTAAAACGGCACAAGAAAAGCTTGATGCTTTTAAAGAAATTGGTGCTTGCACTTACAATGCTGTAGTTGGTACAGCTCCAGCATTTTTTACATTACCTACGTCCTCAGGAACAGCCAGCGGTACTCAGTTAATCTCCACGGTTAATCTCCAAACAGGATTTCCACTAACAACCATTACTCAAAGTCAGGTTGAAGACAGCTTAGTAGAAGTTACTTATTTAGGTGTGCCTTACACTGACTATAATATAACCGGAGGATTTTTTAATTTAACAGCAGGCTCATTACCTACAGGAGCTGCTAACAACATAGTTATAACTTTATATCCGCAAGACTTCTACAAACTAGGCACTGTGCTGTATAAGGGTGATAGAGAAGTAGAACCTACGCAAAGAAACAAATTTGCTTTATTAAACTTATCACCTATAAGTAAACCAAGTGAAAACTTTCCTGTTTATTTATTTGAACAAAATAAAATAATAATATACCCGCAAACTATAAGTAATAGTATACAAGCTACATATATAAAGAAGCCAGCAAATCCTACATGGAATTTTACTTCTGAGGCAGCTACTAATTTTACTTACGTATGGGATCCCGCCACTTCTGTTAATTTTGAATTAGCACCTGTAGAACAAACAAATGTTATAATAAGAATACTAAGGTATGCAGGAGTTATTATTGAGGATCCAACTATAATACAAATTGCTTCTCAAGACATACAACAATCTGATATTAATTCAAAAAGCTAATAAAATATGCCAACCCCTAATGGAGGTTTAATAACCGAAACAAATCAGCAATACTACCAGGGCGCTCAGCAGTTTATAGCTGATGGTGCTTCAGGTTCTTTTCCTGCAACTTTTAATACCAACTTAATACTTGGTTCTTTTGATCCAACAGATGTAAACTACGCTTTAAATAACTTCAAGCTATTTACATCAGCTACAGGCTTACCTGGAAGTTTTGTAGAATATATAACAGCATATACGCTTGTAAATAACACTATAGTTATTGCTCCAGTTCCAACCATTGGAACTTACTTTGTAGTTCAACTTAAATCTTTAGATGGTGGTAACTATGGAAACGGCGATGCCTTTGGCACAACTGTTGAAGATAATTATGGTGGATATAGCTACTTAACACTAGATAATGCTATTAACAATTTTTTAGTTGCATACGTAGGAGCTGATAAATTAATTCCTAATGTAAAAAGAACAGATGTTATATTTCACGCTAAGCGTGTTTTACAGGAATTTTCTTATGATACATTAAAAAGCGTTCATTCACAAGAATTAAATATACCTACCAGCTTAAGTGTTATATTGCCTCAGGATTATGTAAACTATGTTAGAGTTTCGTACATAGATAACTTAGGCGTGAAAAGAATTATATACCCTGCAAACAACTTAACGATAAATCCATACGAAAATCCTGTTCAAGACGCTCAAGGTGTTCCTACTCAGGATAACTTTGGAGAAAACATAGAAGGTACATCAATAACTGAAGAGCGGTGGGCTAGAGCAAATGACAATTTATTAAACGGTCAACTTCTTAATAATATAGACGAAGCTATTGATTTTCAAAATGCTTACGGATTTGAAGGTAGCTGGAACTGGGGTAGACAATATGGTCTTGACCCGCAGCTTGCTCAAATGAATGGATGGTTTACGTTAAATGAAAGAGAAGGCAAGATGTCTTTTTCTAGTAATTTAGTTGATAGACTTATTGTGTTAGAATATATATCAGATGGACTTGCTTATGATTTAGATACAAGAATTCCTAAAATGGCTGAAGACGCTTTGTATGCAAGCATACTTCATGCAATTATTTCAACAAGATCTGGTCAGCAAGAATATTTAGTACAAAGACTTCAAAAAGATAGAAGAGCTAAACTTAGAAATGCTAAAATAAGATTATCAAATATTAAACTTGATGAAATAGTTCAAGTTATGAGAGGTAAATCTAAATGGATTAAACACTAAAATTAAATGGCAGAAGCTAAAAACAGTTTTATCAAGTCTAAAATGAATAAAGATTTAGACGATAGACTTATTCCAAACAACGAATACAGAGACGCTTTAAATGTAGCAGTCTCTAGATCAGAGAATAGTGATGTTGGAGCATTAGAAGCTATATTAGGTAATCAATTAAGGATTAGTGAATCTAATAGCACCGAGGAAGTAGTGGGTGTTTATGTAGATCATACTAATAATTTAGCTTATTATTTTACAACAGATAATACTGGGCTTGGAAAGATACTTCAATATAATGCTGGCAGCACAACTTCTACTTTACTTGTTAGTGGAAACTTTTTAAATTTCTCTACCAATAGTAGAATTAATTCTATTAGCTTAATAGAAGATTTACTTTTTTTTAGTGACAATAGAAATCAACCTAGAAAAATAAATGTTTCAACGGCTTTAATTGATAGTCAATATTATAAAACAGAAGATCAAATATCTGTTGCTAAATTCGCGCCCTACAAGGCTCCGGATTTTATAAATTTAAGATCTACAAATACAGGTATAAAACCTTCTACCATGTCTGATGCAAGCGATCCTTTGCAAACAGAAATTGGACCTTTAACTTTAACTTCAATTAATTTAGATACTTCGGTTTATAGAAACGGAGATGAAATTAATCAAGCTATTACGCAACAACAATGGATTGCTAACGACGCAGCTGGTACTGGTTGCTGGTGTTACTATGATTATTCTTTAGGCAACGGTGTTACTTATGGAAAATTATACAATCGTCATGCCGTAAAAGATGTTCGAGAATTAGCTCCTGTAGGTTTTACTGTTATGACTTCAGCCCAGTGGTTACAAATAAGCGGTGGCACTAGCCCGGCAATACCATTAAAATCTACAGATTTTTGGTCAGCTAATCCTGGAACCAACACTACTGGTTTTGACGCTTTGCCTGCTGGCTACATAAGTGACACATCTAACTTTGCAGGATTATTAGATTCAGCTAGATTTTGGACAAGAGACGGCGCAGTAGGCGATCTTACGGGTACTTATGTAAAAATGGAAAGCACTGACCAAGCGGTTACTATTGATAGTAGCGCTGGTATTGGAAATGAAAATATAAATGGCTATTCTGTTAGATTAATAAAAGATGTTAATTACAACGGGTGGAATGGAGATCCTGATTATTTAAGAGATAAATTTGTAAAATTTAGCTATAGATTTAAGTTTGATGACAACGAGTATTCTATTGTTGCTCCTTTTAGTCAAGATGTATTTATACCAGAACAGGAAGGGCAATTTGTAAATGATAATGAAACACAAGCATTTGTAACTACCGTAGTTGAATTTATGCAAAATTCTGTAAACAACGCAATATTAAATATTGAACTACCTAGTTTAGATATACTGGCAGACTATAAGGTAAAAGGTATAGATATAATTTTTAAAGAGTCTGATAAATTAGCTTACCAAGTTTTAGAATCAATAACTGTAGATCAAGATTTTATAAATAATCTCAATAACACTAATATATATCAATATGATTATCAATCTACTTTACCTGTAAAAACATTACCTTCTTCTGAATCAACTAGAGTTTTTGATAAAGTTCCAGTAAGAGCTATAGCTCAAGAAACGGCTGGTAATAGAATCATGTACGGTAATTTTGTTGAAGGCAAAAGTGGACAAAAAGGTTTAGATTATTATGCAGAAATTGTAGATAAAACTCAACAAACTTTTACAGAGTACCCACAGCATTCATTGAAGCAAAATAGAAATTATCAAGCAGGCATAGTATTAGCTGATAAGTTTGGGCGTCAAACAGATATAATATTATCTAATTATGATAACTTATTAGATTCATCAGGAAACCCTCAACCGGGATCTAATGTTTTTAGCGATTACAATGGGGTTGGATTTAATTCTGATGTTCAAGGGTGGACAGGAGATACTTTATCTTTAGAGTTTAATAATGTTATACCTGAAGCTCCGCTTGCTAATAACGTTAGTGGTTACCCAGGCGCTTATGCCGTGGGTAATTATTATACTATTCCAAAGCCGCCAGGTAATCCTCCAGGTGCAATCCCAGCTATATTTTTTAGAGATTTATCTACACAGTCTATAACAGCTACAGCTGCACAATCAATTTTTATTTTTCAAGGTTTGCTGTATAGTGATGCTGTTAGCGCAGCCAATGCCTATGCTGTGTATAAAAATACAGGCAATGGATTTATTAAATTAACTGAAACTACAGACTATACTTTACTTGATAATGCAGGTTCTCCTGAAGTTACTTTAGTTGGTATTGGCGCAGATTTAGGAACTGTTATTAAATTTCAAATACTTTTTACATCACAAAATTATTATAAATATCAAACAGGCTCTACAACTTCAGCAGATCCTTTGTTTCCAAATTTTGCAACTACATATCAAAACTTTTTTCAATTAGGTAAAACATTTGCTGGGCTTTTTACGGACTATGTAGAAATAGAGTCTGTTACAAGTGTAGGATCTCCTGTTACGTCTGTTGTATTACTTACAGACGGAGAGGTTGCTTCTAAATATTTATTTGACAATACTGCTACAGGTAGGCCAGAAACTCCTTTAACTCAAAACGAGCTTCCTAGAACATACGGAGCCTACACTATAAACGTGGATGGTTTTTATAGTTACAAAGTAGGTGTTAAACAACAGCAACAAGATTATTATAACGTGTACCTTCCAGGCATTGTAGATGGATATCCTATAGTTTCTTCTACTCTAGAACAAGGCGAGACAGCTTTTACAACACTCGTTGCTGATAACATAAATAAAATACCTAGAAATTTAACAGAAGTAGGTCCGCTGCAAAACCAATTTACTAGTAGTATAAGACTATTTGGACGAGTAACTAATACAACTAAAGCGACCATTGGAACAAATTCATATCGTACAACTCAATTTGACCCTTTATCGTCTGCAGATAGCGTTGACTTGGTTGGAACTATTGAAGATGTTTTTCCTCCAGTGTTAACAGATACATCACCGGCTGGGCAGGCTGCAGTTTATGATCTTGTACCTGTAAACATAAACAGAAATGCTATTTATGATTTTGATACAAAACCATTTGTAGCTAAAATATCTACACAGAAATCGATAGGTATTGCAGAAAGTTTGTATACATTTCCTACTGGTGATTATCCATACGCGGATAACATGGGGCTAGCTGTGTATGAAACCTCACCTTTTATTTCTCAATTAGAGCTATTTTACGAGGCAACCACAACCGGTTTAATATCTGATTTAAATTACGATATATTAAATACAGGAACTGGTATAAGCGGAATATCAGTTACACAAGCAAGTTTTCCTGAAAACACTCCTAGTGGATCAACAATTACTCCTGACTTCTTTCCGCTAATAGAAGGTCAAATTGACAACACAACTACCGCTACGTTAGTATCAGTATTTAATTTTGCTTTTCAATCAACAAACTTAAATTCTATTAATTACGCCACTGGTTCAACCACGCAATTTGAATTAGAAGCTGGAACTCAAGCAGGAAGCTTTTTTATAAAAACACTAGGATTCTTTTACGCGGGATCTGATGCGCCAGGTATTGAAGAATCATTTGCAGTTTCTTATGCCGGCAAATATATAGCAACGGTAAGATTTACGCAAGCTGATGGAACTCAAACAGATCAAACTATAGAATTACAGTTAACAAATTCAGATCCTTATTTTGTTGCTTCTACAACCACATTAAATGTTCAAGCCACTCCTACTAATGCAAGTATTTATACAATTGCTACTTCTCCTAGCGGGTTTAATGGCGCAATTGATTTAGATGTTCTTCAAGAAAGATTTGCCATTCTCAATGGATTTGGATGGTCTGTAGTATCGATTAGAGTTACGACAAATACTGGAGCTATAATTCAATATGATAACACACCCGGCAGTGGGAATGCAGCTACAATCAATATTTTAGATCTGACTAGCCAAGGGCTTCAAGCAGGTAATTCTTTAGGATTTGAATTAAAATCAGTAAATGGTAACGGGAATACTACAGGTTACTTTTATGAAGTAACTATGCAGTTAACCGATAATTTAGGTGCAAGCTTAAGTGTTCCTCTTGTGTTTGATTACAGCGTTGATGCAGATATTTTTCTTTCTACACAAGTTGTATTTGCCCCGTACACTACAGGCACAGGCTTTGTGGCATCTCCTCCAAGTGCTCCATCATACACATCTATGACCAATGCGCTTGGAAGCTTTTTCTCAGTCCCAGGAGCTTATCCTTATCCTAGATTTATAGGACAGATTCAAAACTGGACACCTAACACTGTTTATATATGGGCTTATTTATCTATTCCACCACAATATAGGCTTGACCCGCAAAATTCTGTGCAGGTTTTGTTTGGTGAAATTGACAATGCAAACGGTCCCGCTCAATCCGCTGGAACAGATTATAGTGTAGGACGATTTGTTGACGGATCAAAACAAACAACTCAATCAGGTTCTACTAATCAATCTTTTATTCAAAGTAGTTCTTTAAATCAAGGGCCCGTTGTTAACCCAGACAGAGATTCTCATACAAAAACATTATTTAAACTTGATGCTTTTACAACTGATAACACTCTTATTAATTCCGGTGTTAGACCAGGTCAAAAAAACGATGGTACTTCTGCAACTTGTGGTGCTGGAACGTTCCAAGCATATGACTTTACAAAATGCGCGGTTGTTAATTTTGCTGTGCAAATTCTTGGTAATGAATTATTTGCTATGGGTGGAAGCGGTATTGGGGCTAGAAGTTTTACTAATGGATCTAGTCAAACTGGCCCTAATAATTTCGCCCCTGTTTTTGGAGCTGAAGTGCAAGTTTTTTGGTCTCACACAATAACCGGAGGGACGGGTGGTGTAAGTATACCACAAGGAGCAAACTCTCCTGATTTACCAGGCTATAACGCAAGTCTTGCTACAAATTGTTTTCAATTTGGTTCAGCCCAAACACCAAAACTTCCTTTTTGGTCTGCTTCATTCCCAGATGCAGCAATTACAGAGGTTCCAAAATCACCAAGTATAATGACAACAGATCAACCAAGCCCTGATCCAAACGTAGGGCCTTGCGTTTAATAATAATCTTAAAAACAGAATAAAACAAGTAATAATATAACATGGCAGGTAGAATAGAAGTTAAATATTACAATACTTACATATTAAAAAAATTAGCAGCAAGTAATGCTCCTACTAGAAATTGGTATGTTGAAGAATCTAGAATACGAGGAGGCTATAATAATTCTCAAACAGGCTTATCTCCTCGAGCGTTTTTGGTTTCTGATGAAAATTCTCAGCAAACCTTAAGCAATTCTATTATATACTCTGGAATATTTAACTCTAGGACTGGTGTTAATCAATCTAATCAGTTTCCTTCTGGCTCGAATATAACTAGGACTGTAGATCCTGCTAAAGGCAGTATACAAAAATTATATGCTGAAGACACAAATCTTACTATATTCCAAGAGCGAAAAGTAAATAGAGCTTTAATAGATAAAGATGCTATATACACACAGGAAGGGCAATCAATGCAAACAACTTCAAATGTTGTAATTGGTGCAATAACTCCATATGCTGGGGAATTTGGTATTTCAACTAATCCTGAGAGCTTTGCGGTATATGGTTATCAAAAATATTTTACAGACGTTAGACAAGGATCTGTATTAAGATTATCTAAAGACGGAATAACAGAAATATCTAACTATGGAATGGTTGATTATTTTAGAGATCAACTAGGAGCTTTAGGCGGAGGAGAAGCTTTAGGCGGCTATGATATTCACAACAAGTGTTACACGCTTTCTTTACAGCCACAAGCAGGAGCATCAAGCACTCTTAGCTTTGATGAAAGTATTAACGGATGGACTAGTAGATATAGTTATATTCCTAGCAATATGTTTAGTATTCAAAACAACTTCTTTTCAATTGAAAATAAAACAGGTAATCTATATCAGCATTATAGTAATAATGTAAATAGAGCAAGCTTTTATAACAACCAATACGTTAGTACAGTTACAAGCATATTCAATGCAAACCCTTCAGTAATTAAAAACTTTCAAACTATAAATTATGAGGGAGCACCAAATTGGTCTGTAACACAGTTTAAGACCTCTACTGTTAGAGGGGTTGCTACAACATCAGCAAGAGCTATTGCTCCGTTTAGCATGCCTCTTACATTAGCAGACATGGAAGCTAGCTTACTTAAAAATGAATTTAAACAAAAAGAAGATAAATATTTTGCAGATTTAATAAACATCGAACCTTCTGCTCAAGGTGAGGTTATTTTTGGAAGTTCTGTATCAGGTGTTAAAGGATTTTTTGCGACTGTTACTATGCAAGCAGCTAATACTTCTACATCAGATAGCAATGAGTTATTTGCTATTTCAACTAATTACAAAGAATCTTCATATTAATATGAAAAATAAAAATATAAGAAAATGGTAGGATTAACATCAGCAATTATTGGAGGAGGTGCTTCAATAATAGGCGGCCTTATCGGAGGGGGCGCAGCAAAAAAACGAGCTGCAGCCGCAGCTAGAGAAACAGGCAGACTTAAAAGAAAATTAAGTTCGCTTGAAAATAGCAGACAGGCAATTATAAATCCTTATGCTGGGGCAAGTAATTTGTCTGACTTAGCTACAGATTTATCTGATAGAATTAGTAATCCTATGGCAAACTTATCAGTGGCTACAAAAGCGGCTGAAATGAAAGTAGAGCAATCAGACATTGCTTTAGCAAATACATTAGATACAATAAGAGCAACAGGCGGTGGAGCTGGAGGTGCTACAGCATTGGCTCAGGCTGCATTACAGGCTAAGCAAGGAGTTAGCGCCAGCATAGAGCAACAAGAAAAATCTAATGAAGACAAAAGAGCAGCCGGAGAAGCTCAGATGGAGCAAGCTAAATTAGCAGAAGCTAAACGCCAACAAGGTATTCAAATATCAGAAGGTCAAAGAATGCAAGGACTAGATGCCGCAGGAAAGCAATTTGTATTTGGTCAAAGAGAAAACAGAGAAATGCAAGAACTAGATAGAACAGCTAGTTTGCTGGGAGCCTCTAGGGCGGCTGCAGCTCAAGCTTCATCAGATCAAACAAGCGCATTAACCGGCACAATCGGCGCCTTAGGTAGTATTGGTCAAAAGTTATTTTCTTAAACTTAAAACAAAAATGGAAAACAAAAACTTATTTCAAAATCTTTATTTAAAGCAATTTAATGAAAGTAACGCTATTGCATATAATGAAAGATTTGTTTCTGGCTCAAGCGATTACAATTTTCAGTTGCTAGACAACGCTTATAGGAATGCTGGTAGAACATATGCTAAATTAAAAATAGCTATAGAAACAAATAACTGCATGTCAGAAGACTGTGCTTTAGAATTGACAGGAATAAAAAACTTAGAAGAATCTCCACAAGCTTCTTTAGATTTTTTATCTTCACTTGTAGCGGAGCTTAGTGTTACGGAAGAATCTAGTTTTGACCCTAACAATAATTACAAATATACGGCTGCTAATAGTTTAATGAATGGTAGACCTGGGTTTTCTAAAACCGATGGATACCAAGCTTATTTAGATTTATTACCCGACGGTTCTCAGCAGATAGTTTTTTTAGGACCTGCTTTTGAAACGCCGTTAGTTATTAACAACGCTGCTTTAAATGCTTTGCTTGAATCAGATACTTCTTTAGTTGTGTCAACTCCAGACATAAATAAAGACATGCTAAGGTTATTAACTGAAGTTGGATTATTCGCTCAAGAAATGATAAGCGAGAACGGAGAGTTAGCTAGCGGAGCTAAAATTAGTGAAGAGTATGTAATGATGAATCCAGACGGTTCGTTTGATTATGAAATTATTGACTTAGGTAATGGCAAGGGTAGAAATGTACTTAAGTATGACTTAGAAAAAATAGAAAAGAAAGTAACTCCGTTTATTAACGCTGAGGTTGCTGGTTTAATGAGCTCTGAGCAAGACGTGATCGCAGCTTGGAACGTTTATATATCTAAAGACACAAGCGTTGAAGAGGACGCTCAGATGGCTCAGAACGCTAACGCTGGTGATACTAGTTGGATCTACGAACTAGACTTACCATTGCAACAAGACAAAAAAGTTTTATTTGAATCAAAATACAAAGAATACTTTATGAATAATTATCTAAAACAATTTACAACTAACCAATTACCAACGGTTAAGGAAGATGCAGCAGTGTTTGATTTAGCGGAAGCTAAAAAAGCAAAGGCTCAGAAATTTTTAGATGATAACGACTTAAATTAAATTAAATGAACGAATTACAAGAATATACAGCATCTATTCCAGATTCAAACCCTAATAAAGCCGAGCTTATTAGACAGTGGAAAATAGAAAATAAATGGGGTCAGCAAGAAGTTGAAGAAGTAATTGAAACTCCTGTTGAAGAAGTAAAGGAAAAAGTTGTTGTGGAGGAGGATGCACCTGCAGCAACTACCCCGGAAGCATCCGAGAGTTCAGATTCTGGAAGTGGAACATCATATTCGATGTTCGACGAAGAAGCAATAGCTAGTCAAAGTCTTGATATAATAAATCAAAGAGCTTCAAACTATAAAGAACAGCAAGACTTCGATAATAATGTTGATGGTGTTAAAACTAAAGCTATATTAGATAAATACGAAATTGGAAGCGACGAAAGAACGCTTGCATACAAGCAGCTTAACTTAGCCCCTGACAATACTATTAATAAAGACTTGTACAAAGCTTATGATTCTTACATAGAAGATGCAGAAAAGTTATCAGAAAAAGTAGTAGAAGTTCAAGAAGGTGATGCTTATGGTATACAAGGATTGCCTAAAGTTGATTTTAGTAAAGTAGGAGAAGCTTTAGGTGAAGACACTGAAGACTATAATAATTTTGTTGCGTCTGTAGAAAATTTAGATCAAGTATCTGATTACATAGAAAAAATAAAAAAAGAAAAAATAGAGCCAAAACCTATGACTATTGGCGAAAGAGCTGCTGGATCTTTTTTAGTTAATCTTCCACTTGGTTTAGAAAACGCTTGGGAAAGCTCTAAGGCTACAGCCGTTGATTTAATTGATAAATCTATGAAAGCATTGGGTAATACTCCAGAGTTTTTAATAGAGGCAAAAGCTGAAAGAGATCCTAATCTTATTGAGTTTGTTGACCCAGAGACTAATAAAAGAATATTATTCAGTGAAGATCCAAGTAGTTGGAAAAAATTAAAAGAAAGAAAACTAGCAGGTGAAGATATACCTTCTTTTATGGCTGGCTATGAAAACTTGCCTGACTTCTTGAAAGGTGAAGGTGAGGAAGAAATAGGTAGATCTGCTGAGAACTATATAATAAATCAATTTAAAAAGTCAGAAGCTTTAAATAAAGCTAGATTAGAAGTTGGAACTATAGTTAAAGACTTTGATATTACAAAACCTCTTGAGACTAAATTTGCTTCTGGCGGAGAGTTATTAGGTGGTGTTTTTGAAGCTTTTTCTGGCATAGTCTCCACAGCTATACCTGCAGCTTTAACTAGAGGAGCGTCTATAATGCCTCAAATAGCAGCTCCAATGTATGTTGATTACAATATTGAGAAAGCAAAAAGTAAATACGGTGATAACATAAATTCTATAAACAAATTAGTACGCAATGGAGAAACCGAAGTAATCACTCCGTTAATTCTTGGCGGTATGGCCGCTGGTCTTGAATACGTTGGATTTAAAGGTGTTGCTAAAAACTTAATAGGTAAAACAGGTATAATGAAACCTGTTGTTTCAATGGTTTTAACACAAAATAAGGAAGGATTAACTGAACTTGGTCAACTTGGAACTGAAACCTTAAATAAAAGCTTGGGTTCTGGTAAAAGTTTAAGTGACTCTATGGTTGACGCTTTAAAAGTTATGACTTCTAAGGAAGGTGTTAATAATTATTTAATGGGTGTTATTGGATCTGGACTTATGACTGGCCCTTCTACTGTTGGAAAGGCATTGATAACGGAAACTGAAGTTTTCAACAGTGCTGCTAAACATATAAATACTATTTCATCTTTACAGCTTCAAAGATCTCAAAATAAAAACAAAGACTTTAGAAGAGCTATAGATATTCAAATACAAGAAACAGAGTCATCTTTAAAAAACTTATTAGAAAACACAAATAAGTTAGCTAACACAATGACTAAAAATGAACAGTCTGAGGTTTTAGACTTGTTAAATGAAAAATCTAAAAACAACAAAACACTAGAAGGTTTAAACAATTCGTTTAAAATGGGTGAGTTGACAGCTCAGCAATACGGATCTGCTAAAGGCGCTTTGGTTAATAAAAATAAAAAACTATCTAGCGAAGCATCTAGAGTGTTAGCAAATGCAAATACAAGGCTTATAGACGCAGAGGTTGAAACTGTTAAGAAGTTTGCTGGAGAAGATAAAGTAAAAGTTTATAATACTATTAAAGAGTTTGTAGACGCTACAGGGCAAGACGCGGATGTAGATGCTTATATAAATCCTGACGGTAAAATATTTATAAACAAACAACGGGCTGCAGAAGTTGGAGCTGTAACCGCTGGGTCACACGAGCTTTTACATAAAATAATAAAGCAATCTTTTTCAGATCCTGAAACAGCGGCTAGACTAGTAGAAGATTTTAAAAGCATATTAAGTGAAAAAGAAAAAGCGGTAATACAAAAGCGTATTGATAAAAATTACTCTGGAGAATCTAGTATAATTAAAGATGAAGAGTTTTTAACTTCATTTTCTGATGCTATAGGCAAAGGTGAGCTAAAATGGTCTGACAATCTTACGGAGACTTTTATGAGACTTGCTAAGCCAATATTAAACATATTTAGAGGCAAAGGCTATGGGAAGCTTGAATTTGAAAGCGGACGTGATGTTTATGACTTTATAAAAGATTATCAAAAAAATATTAAAAAAGGTAAAATCTCTGAAAGAGCTGAACTAGTAATGGCCACTGGAGAGAATGTTGTAGCTGAAGATATAAAAACTTCTTTATCAGCTAAAGACTCAGCTGCAGTTAACGAGCTTTACGAGACTCAAGGCGATGCTGCTTTAATGGATGTTGTTGATTTAATGACTCCAACAGCTAAAGGTTTGACTGAGAACTTTAGAAATAGACCTAAATACTCTGAATTCAAGGATCAACTACAAGATGAAATACTTACAGGTAGAAGAGGTATAATGGAAACCATCATGGGTTATCCGGCTTACGTTAAAAAACAGGAGGCTGAAGGGAAAGCTGTAGCCCCTTTATCTGGTTACTTAAATAATTCCTTTTCAACAAAAACAGGTTTTAAAAGGTACATAGAAATAGCTGATAGAGTACTAGGTAAAGATGAACAAAGTCAGTTCACTCAAGAAATAAACGAAGAAGCTACATCTGTAGTAGATGAAGATGCTAGCGTTGAAACAGAAACTGTAGAACCTACAAAAGAAAGAGAAAGCTTAAGAAAAAAGATAGAATTAACACCCGAGGTAACTCAGAAGGTTAGAGACGCTGTCGCTAAGACGTTCGGGACTAAGCTGCCAGACATCAACTCTCCTAAGTTTAGGATGGCTTTACAGAAGGCTTTTAGGACAGAGTTAAAAACTACTATGGCTAAAGATGTTATGGGTAGTAGAGCAGCTTTTGAGACTTTTTTAAGAGACAATTTTGAAACTATATTCGAAGTTATACCTCAAGGTGTAATGAACAAAAGGTTTAAAGCTTTCATAGAGCCTGTACTAGATAGTAGTGGAAAGCAAAAAAGAGAAAAGACTGCGGTAGGCAAGCCAATTTTTAAGAAAAAGCCAGTAGTAAAAGCAGAGTTTATAAAATACTTTTTAGGCAGTGAAGTAGGTGGATCTACTAAGGGTACTAGAAAAGACGCATTAGCCGAAGTATTGGCTGAAGAGTTTGCTTTTGACGCAACTATGGAGACTATTCAAACCGAAGACGTTGCTATAAAGAGAGAGTTTTTAGATAAAGGACAGACTACAGAAAAAGTCTCTAAAAAAATAGATAGACCTTCTGCTATGAAGTTTAGCAAAACTAAAGCTGTTGGTGAGATAAATATATTTTTAGAAAATCAAACTTTTGAAAAAGTTGCAGATGAATTAGCTGCTGACAACAAACAATGGAAATTTATAGCCAACGCGATAGGAGTAGACGTTATAAGTGCAAAAAAACCTGAAGATGTTGCAAAGATGCAGGAATGGGTTAGAGACGTACTAGCTCCAAGAATAAGCAAATCATTTTTTACTAATGGCACTTTTGCTAACGCCGGAACAAGTGCTGCTAAAAGAAATTTCTTTTTTACTTCGGGCTTTAAAACGCAAGATGGGAGCGTAGGAGAGTTAGGTATTTTATTGCAAGATGCTATTTTTGGAAAAGACAATGAAAATATAAGTCGAGCTGTTAACAGGCAAACTTATGTGACAGGCGGGCAAAGCGGTAAAATTAGTGAAAAATTTATTAAAAAATTTAACACTAAAGAATTTAAAAAAGAACAACAGCAAAAATTAGACGGCTTAAAGGACATTTTTAAAGTATTTGAAACGTTAATGAAAGAAGATAAAAGCAATGCTTCTTTTATAATAGCTTTACTAGGCAGTACAAGCCAGGGTATGGGGCATTTTGTAAGAACATCCGCTCCTGTTAAATTTTATGCTAAAGATGTTTCAAGCGGTATAGTAGAAGAGCACACAATGCCAGCTAGTCTAGTTGCTAAGTATTTATTTAATTCAGCGTATGCGGGTACTTTAAATAAAGACTTTAAAGGCATTGAAAACAATTATTTTCAAGGAGCATTACCTTTTGCTGATGATAAAAAACTTAAAGGAACAAAACCTAACGGAAAACCCTTCAATTATACAGCTATGACTCCAGAAGGTTGGAAAATAACTGATAATATTTGGGCTAGATATTTTAATATAAACGTAGGTTTAACAAGCGGAGGTATTGACCCTAGCAATATAGTATTATCTAATGGCAAAACTGTTTACGAAACTTATAACATAACTTCTACAGGTGTCAAGGTTGACGCTAAAGCTAAGTTTTCTAGATCAAAAGCTAACGAATTAGACAATGATTTAGTCCCTAAAGCTATAGCTTATGATAAACCGGTAACTACCCAAACATTAATAAACGCTTTAGCTAAAACTGACAAAGCTTTAAACAATGCTAGAAAAATAGACCCACCTATTAAAAAAATTAGAGTATTTGATTTTGATGATACGTTGGCTACGTCTAAAAGCATGGTCGTTGTTAATATGCCAGATGGAACTACTAAAAAAATTAACGCAACTCAATTTGCTCAACAAGCGGCTAACTTAGAGGCTGAAGGGGCTAAATTTGATTTTACTGAATTTAGCAAAGTAGTTAAAGGTAAAAAAGGACCGTTGTTTAGTGTAGCTCAAAAAATATCTGATGTTAGAGGAACTGAAGACGTGTTTATACTTACCGCAAGACCTCAAGAGGCAGCAGGTCCTATAAGAGCTTTTATGAAAGCAAATGGTATAGATATACCTTTAGCTAATATAACTGGCTTAGGAGATGGCACAGCGCAAGCTAAGGCTGGATGGATGATGGGTAAAGCAGCCGAAGGTTATAATGATTTCTATTTTGCAGATGATGCAGTAAAAAATGTAAAAGCAGTTGAAGAAGTACTAAGTCAAATTGATGTTAAATCTAAAGTACAAATAGCTAAATTTAGCAAAACTAAAACCTTTGATACTATCGTAAACGATATGATCGAGGATTCATCTGGTATTGAAACTTATAAAAATTACTCTGCAGCTAGAGCTCAAACAGTTGGCGCTAGTAAAGGTAGGTTTAATTTCTTTATTCCACCTTCCGCTGAAGATTTTACAGGGTTATTATATAAAATGCTAGGTAAAGGCAAGAAAGGTGATGCTCAAATGGCATTTCTAAAAGCTAACTTATTAGATCCTTATGATAGAGCTGAATCAGCTGTAACACAGGCTAAGATATCTGCAGCAAATGATTTTAAAGCTTTAAAAACACAATTAAAAACTCTACCTACAAGCTTAAGCGTGCCGACAGGTGTTGGAGGGTTTACATATTCTCACGCAGTACGTGTGGCTATCTGGACAGCTCAAGGCATGGAAATTCCAGGCTTGTCTAAAAGAGATATTCAAGAATTAAATGACTTTATACAAAGCAATGATGAATTAAAGACCTTTGCTAACGAGCTAATAGTTATACAAAAAGGTAAACCTTACCCAAAACCAGGCAAAGACTGGCTAGGTGGTAATATTACTAGTGATATCATAAATGATATTAATAAAGTTAACCGAGCTGAGTACCAGCAAGAGTGGAGAGAGAACGTAGACATTATATTCTCTGAGGATAACATGAACAAGATGGAGGCTGCATACGGAACTAGATGGCGTGAAGCTATGGAAGATTCTCTTCGTAGAATGAAGTCAGGTAGTAACAGACCACCAGGAGGCAATAGAGCCACAGACGGCATACTAGATTGGTTAAACAACTCTGTTGGTGCTGTAATGTTCCTTAACACACGTTCCGCGTTATTACAGACCATCTCTGCGGTAAACTTCATAAACTGGGGTGATAATAATATAGTGAAAGCAGGTGCAGCTTTTGCAAATCAAAAACAATTCTGGTCTGATTTTATGACTCTTATGAACTCTGACTACTTAGTTGAACGTAGAAACGGTCTTAAGATTAATGTAAGTGAATCTGAAATTGCAGATGCAGTTAGAGATTCAGGCAACAAAGTTAAATCAGCTATAGCGTTTTTACTTAGTAAAGGTTTTGTAATGACTAGATTTGCGGATAGTTTTGCTATTGCAACTGGTGGTTCTACTTTTTACAGAAACAGAGTGAAAGCTTTAGTAGCTAAAGGTATGGAACAGAAGGCAGCGGAAGCACAAGCTTTTGAAGATTTTAGACAGATAGCAGAAGAAAGTCAGCAGTCTAGTAATCCAAATAGAATTAGTGCGCAGCAAGCGTCAGCTGCTGGTCGTGTTATATTAGCTTGGGCGAATACGCCGATGCAATATGCTCGTATACAAAAAAGAGCTGGTCAAGATCTTATAAATGGTCGTGGAGACTGGAGAACAAATGTATCTAAGATAGTTTACTACGGTGCTATTCAGAATTTAATATTTAACTCTTTGCAACAAGCAGTGTTTGCTTTAGGGTTCGGTGAAGATGATGAAGAGAAAGATGCTAAGAAAAATGATAAGATTTCTAGAGTAGCAAACGGTATGATTGATTCGCAACTTAAAGGATTAGGTATTGGCGGCGCGGCTGTTTTGGCTCTTAAAAGTACTTTGATGGAATTAGGTAAGCAGCATGCTAAGAAAAGGCCTGAGTATGACGAAGCTGTATTTGACTTATTAAACTTCTCTCCACCGCTAGGATCTAAAGTTAACAAAATAAGAGGTGGTCTTAGAAGCTTTAGCTGGAATAAGAAAGAAATGAAAGAGAAAGGTTTTAGCTTAGATAACCCGTCTTATTTAGCAGGTGCTCAAGTAGTGACTGGTCTTACTAACGTACCTCTTGATAGAGTAGCAAAGAAAATAAATAATGTAAGAGGTATAGTAAATGAAGAGTCTGCACTTTGGCAGAAAGTTGCTCTAGGTCTTGGATGGTCAACTTGGGAATTAGGTCTTGGTTATTACGGAGGTTTTGACGCAGCTAAAGTTCTTACGCCTGAAGAAGAGAAAGTTAAAGAAATTGATGACATGAAGAAGTTAACTAAAACTAAAGAGCAAGTTGATATGCTATTAGATTTAGGTTTGTCTAAACAAGAAATAAAAGCTTTAGGTAAAGAACAAAACAGAGTTGAAAAGATAATAGAATTACAAAATGCAGAAGCTGAACCTAAAAAAGAAGCTGAAGTTAAAGAAGAAATAAAAGAAGAAACTAAACCCACGCCAGTTGCAAAACCTAAACCAACTCCAAAGCCTAAAGTAAAAACCGTAAGTGCAGAAGCTAGACTTAGAAGACAGTTTGATTCTATTAAAGATGAAAACAAACCTGATCAAGTAAAAACATTACTTAAGTTTGGACTATCTAAAAAAGAAATACGGGATTTAAAATACGAAAAAAACAGAGTTGAAAAAATATTAGAACTAATGCCAAAAAATAAATAATGAGTATATCAGACATCAAACTTTACGCTATGAACGTAGGCGCAATAGGAGTTACAACTTTCACGCAAATAGAAGATTATTTAAAAGTGTTTTTACTTTTAGTAACTATTGGATACACGCTTCACAAGTGGGTTAATCTTAAAAAAGAAAAAGATGAATAAACAGTCACCGTTTCAAATTAAAGAAGCAGCTTACGAAAAGCAGAATAGAAAGATGCGTAAGGATTATACATCTGAAACAGGTAAGAAATTAGGATCAAGACAAACCTCAGGTACAGGAAAACGTAGAGTTTCATTTGCATGTAGATTTGCTGGTATGGCAGGTGCTATGAAAGACGCTAAAGGAGAACCAACAAAGAAAGCTATGGCTTTAAAAAAATGGGGTTTTGGTAGCGTTGCAGCTGCTAAAAGCTTTTGTAGTAAAAATAAATCTAAAAAATAATTATGGAATCAGGACTTTACAAAAAATACATAGGATCTCCTTGTAAGAAAAACGGAATAGACCCTAGCTTTGACAAAGACTTTAAAGAGCTTCAAGCGGTAAACAAAACAAAAGATGTTCCTCTTGGAACAGTTAAATCTACTTTAGTAGATGAGTACCAATTTAATAAATCTTTAGATGATTGGAATAAAATGACTAGTCAACCAGGTTATGATTCAAAAAAATCAAATGAGGCTTTTCGTAAAATAGAAAAAATGAAAACTAAAGACAAACAAGGCAAGGTAGTAAGTGCTATGTCTGTTTTTATTGATGATTAATGAAAAACGTTAATAAAGTAATTGTTCATTGTACAGCAACTCCTGAAGGTAGGCACACTACCGTAGAAGATGTAAGAAGATGGCATTTAGATAGAGGTTGGTCTGATATTGGATATCATTTCCTAGTTTATTTAGACGGCACAGTGCATGAAGGAAGATCCTTAAACACACAAGGTGCTCATTGTAGAGGTCAGAACAAAAACTCTATAGGTATTGCTTATGTAGGTGGTATCGATAAGGTTAATTTTAAACCTAAAGATACAAGAACTGAAGAGCAAAAAGAAGCTTTGGTAGATATGCTAGAGTTTTTTAAAATAGCGCATCCAGAAGCTGTAATATACGGTCATAGAGACTTCGCTAGTAAAGCGTGTCCTAGCTTTGACGCTAAAAAAGAATATAGTAATATAACTAACATGTGGAAATAATGGCAAAATTAAAAAAAGGAAGACTAGCAGAGATAGTTGAAGAATTAAAAGGTGCTTCTAAAATGCACTTAAAGCAATCAAAAGAAATTGATAAACATATCGACGATATGGGTTCACCTCTAGACTTAAAGCTTTCAGCAAGTTGTAAAGCCGCTGCTAAAAAGAAGTTCGATGTATATCCATCCGCTTATGCAAATATGTGGGCTTCAAAGCAACAGAAAAAAGGTAAGTGCTAATGGCTTTTTCAATAGACCCTCCTTTTTTAAAAGGCACAAAAGGTGGTGGAACTAGTAAAGTATGCTTACCTAAAGC
>Ga0209535_1000633_pt1 | contig 24663 bp, 29 predicted proteins | sample LinPmetageLP28_FD_184041 | JGI IMG/M metagenome (GOLD analysis project Ga0209535, IMG submission 184041) | Marine viral communities from the Pacific Ocean - LP-28 (SPAdes) (version 2) | ecosystem: Environmental > Aquatic > Marine > Oceanic | place: Pacific Ocean | collected 2009-08-22
CCATCTTAACGAAATACGAAGACAACAGAAAAGATTTCATTTATGGACTATCAGAAGAAGACTTTGATCTTGTTGCTGATCAAAAGTGGGATCAATGGTCAACAAATGTTCAAAACTGGATTTCAAAAGCGTGTTTGGATGGAAAGAATGAAGCACAAAACAAATAAACTTGAAGAAACAATTATTTTCAGATGTCAGAAGCCCTTGTTTGAAGCCTTGAAGAGAATGGCCAAAGAACAGGGGATCAGTATCTCACAACTGATCCGATCCCTTTTGGAAGAAAATACAACTGAATGAAGAAAACTTGGATCGTTTATTCCAAAACAATGTATACTGTATACAGGTCGCCGGCCGGGTGATCTATTTCAATCAATAAAAACAAGGTGTACAAAATGAACTGGAAACTAAATCAACCAACTAGACTCAGAAACGGATCAACCGTTCTTCTTTCCATTGAAATCCAGATTGACGGTGATTATAAATACTTTCCATGGACTGTTGAAGGGTTTGAAGCCGCTTCAATATTGTGGATGGACAACACTTCAAAGATTCGATCAAATGATTTTGAAAACTATTCAATCAAGATTGTTTCTGACAGTCTGATCGATGCAGTCGAATACATTTCAAAGCGTGAACTTGGACAAAAAGATTGGTTCTTTTATCTTGCTTTGATGACTGGTCAACTTCAAGAAAAGGTGTCCAAATGAATGTATTTTTCTACAAAGGCCACAAGATAACAAGAACGGTATTCAAACTACCCGTGATCCGTCAATGCTTTGAAAACTATTACAGAACGGCCGCTCCGTTGTACGTAGTCAGAGGGCCAGTCTACAACATTCACAACTTGCTTCTTGGCTGTACTAGCCTTGATCAATGTAAAGAAGAGATCAACACAGCTCTTCAAGGGGAGATGGTATGAACAGAAGACAAGTAACAGAATGGCTTTTTCATTCAGCAACACTTGAAGATCTCCAAACCCGTCTTGAATATGCTTTTGACAATGTTGATAAGTACCTTCCTTATCTTGTACCAGTCTTTGGTGGATCTGTACCAAATGAAGATGGAGTATCAGAACATTTCATTTTAAGTAAAGAAGGTCGGTTGGATTCACAAGGAAACAACTACATGTTTGGATACTCTGGAAACTGTCAGTTTGGTGTCATGTCATGGGATGAAGATCGGCTTCTGGTCTTTGATGAAGTCGAACACAACTTTCATATTGTGATCCGTTCACAGTTTGTTTGGTTTGGTGGTTCAAACAACAACTTTCAACAGGAGCTGAACCAATGATCACACTTAAACTTCATAATGGAGATACTATTTATCTAAATGCCAACCATGTTGTTCACGTTCAAAAAGACGGCGATACAACTTTTATCAAACTTTCAACCGGTGGAATACATGTCAAAGACGAACTTCACCAAGTATTGATTAAACTTGAAATAAAACTTCAACCAAGGGATTCAAAATGAAAACGAACTTTACTAGAAAACAGGCCAAAGAACTTGGTGAAATGATTGGAATACTATCTATTGGAATCGGTTTGACATTGCTTTGGATGCCATTTCTTCACATGATCGTTTGGATCTATGAGTGGTGTGTATGAAAGTTCAAATCACAAAAGATCAACTGAATCCAAATCCACTTGACAATCTACCCATCCAAGAACCAAGAACTTTTTCAGACTTTTGGCCGGATCAAGGAGCGATCACGATCCGCAACTTGACATATCATCCAACTTGTATTTTTGCTGAACTGACTATTGACGGCGTGAATTATGAAGTTGGGTTTTGGTGGGGTTATGACAAGGACGGCAAAAAAGAGTTTTACGCTAGAAATTGCACGTCAGATCAACCAATCTACAAAAAGACAAACCAAGAAGCCCTTGATCGTTTTGCTGACTTTTTAACCAATCAAGACTGGAAGGAAGAATGAAAGTGATCCCGTGGGTATTCGATCCAGAACTGGCCGCCCTTGGTGTTGACTGGTATTTGATGAACGACAACAAGAAGGCCTTGAACGTTGAAGAAACGTTGAAGGTGCTTCTGAAAGGTTCAAACCAATGGCCGGTGATCTTCCAAATGATCAGTGAAGAAGGTGTTGTGGAGTTTCTGAAACCACAAGACCTTCTTTCAAAGTTTCCTGTTTGGTGCTTTGTGCTGAATGGAGAGATCACCAAGTTCTTTGACAACTTTGAAGCCGTGGTTTCAAATCTGAATGACATTCAAGATCATCCTTTCACCGTTGGATGGTCAACAGATGCTTTGGCCGTTGTACCAGCTTCAAAGAGTTTCTTGGACAAAGTGAAAACAATGAAACCCGGTAACATAGAGATCCAGATCGTTGAATGGTTTGGAATCAAAACAATACAATAGGAGTATTTGAAATGAGAAATGTAAACAGTTTACCAAACGGCCGCCTTGTTGTGGCCTGTTTGAATTGTGGATTCAAGATGGACTTGGCCAAATATGGATGGACAAAAACAGTCTGTGGAAGTTGTCGAACCATCATCCAGAACCCGATCAATGAAAAGGTTGAAGAGGAAACCAAGAAAACAAACTTGATGCTTTCACTTGTTGATCGTCAGTTCATTGGCACGATTTCAACACTTCAAAGTGTAACCAAGTCAAAAGCACTTTCACAGATACTTGAATATAGCCGTCAAGAATACCGGGCGGCCGGTGGTGTGTTGCTGGGACTAGAAGAAGAAGATTCTTTGGAGAGTACCAAGAAGGCCGTCAAAGGTGTATTCAAGAAGAAGGCCAAGAAATGAAAGATTTTGATTGGATCGACGTTGCAGACTTGAAGCCTTGGTTGAAGAATCCCCGGTGGAATGATCAAGCCGTTCAACCGGTGGCCGCTTCCATTGAAGAGTTTGGTTTTGGAGCGCCGATCGTGGTTCAATCTGGTTCAAATATGATCATTGCAGGCCATACCCGTTTGAAGGCGGCGATCAGACTTGGTTGGAAAAAAGTACCGTGTCGAATACTTGAGATCACCGATCGAAATGCTGAACGTTTGGCCATAGCCGATAACAAAACGAATGAAATAGCCGATTGGAACGAAGAACACCTTCAAGAAATCATGGCCGCCTTTGAACCAGAAGAACTTGAAAACCTTGGTTTCAATGATGAAGAGTTGAATGATCTTCTTGGTGATGGTCAAAACGATGAAGACAACATTGATCAACCAGCTCCAGAACCGGCCAAGGCTTTCACAAACCAAACTTTCACGTTGTTGAAAGGTAATTGTTTGGAGAGATTGAAAGATCTTGAAGATGCTTCCATTGATTCTGTTGTTTGTGATCCACCCTATGAAATTGATTTTATGGGTAAAGGATGGGATCGATCTGGCATCGCTTACAGTGTTGAACTATGGTCTGAATGTTTGAGAGTGTTGAAGCCCGGCGGCCATTTGATCGCCTTTTGTGCAACAAGAACCGTTCATAGAATGACAGTTGGCATTGAAGACGCTGGTTTTCAAATACGTGATCAGTTGGTTTGGTGTTATGAATCCGGGTTTCCAAAGTCATTGAATGTTTCAAAGGCGATTGACAAAAATCTTGGAGTTGAAAGTCAGATCATTGAAGAAAAACCAACACAAGGTATTGGAGGAAATGGTGTCTTCAATGGTCACAGTGAAAACGCAACTTGGAAGATCACCAAAGCAACCAGTGAAGAAGCCAAACGGTTTGAAGGATGGGGTACAGCATTGAAGCCAGCCTTTGAACCAGCTGTATTGGCAAGAAAGCCCGTTGAAGGTACGATCGCCAACAACTTCCTTCTTCATGGTGTTGGAGGGTTGAACATTCAAAAGACCCGGTTTCCATATGGTGATCCGATCTGGTTTGGTAGTGGTGAAGAAGTCAAGAATGGAAAATACATGAAAAATATCGGTATTATGCACGATGATAATTGGGAATCAGATCAAAATCAAAATTGGAACGCTTCAAAAGTTGGAAGATGGCCAGCCAACATTGTAAGATTCAAGAAAGCACAACGATCGGAGCGTGAAGAAGGTCTTGATCACTTGGAAGCCAAGAAAGGGTTTGAAGCCGTACACCGTAAAGAAGGATCAGCCGGGGTACAGAATCCACGGGCCGGAGCTGGTCGAACTTCTGAAAACGTGAAGAACTTTCATCCAACTGTGAAGCCGCTTGAACTCATGCGTTGGCTAGTCCGTTTGGTGACACCAGAAGAAGGTGTTGTTCTTGATCCTTTTCTTGGAAGCGGTACAACGGCGGCGGCGGCTATGCTTGAAGGGTTCAGTTGTGTTGGTTGTGAAATGACCAGTGACTATTGGCCGATCATTGAAGGCCGTGTTGAAAATGCTAAAAGACAATATTTAGAGAGGTTTGAAGATGGGACGTAAAACAAAGATCAATGAAAGCGTTGTTTCTAAGATATGCACGGCGATCAAGTTGGGTTGTACTGTACAACTGGCCGCCGGGTATGCTGGCCTTCATGTTAGAACCATATACTTTTGGCTTCAACGTGGACAGGATGACAAGACCGGGCAATTCAAAGATTTTTACACACGCTATAAAGAAGCGGAAGCAATCGGAGCGGTGAACAACTTGGCCTGTATCAACAGCGCCGCCAAAGGTGGAGATTGGAGAGCCGCCGCTTGGATACTCCAAACAAGACACGGTTTCTCACAAAATGCACAACAGATCGATCCACTTCAAGAACAAGTGGAAGCACAACAGATCAACGTGAAAGAACTTCTGGAAGCCGTCAAGGAAAACCAAAAGGAGTTGGAAGCAATCAAAGAACCCGGTTCAAAAGAATGAATGACTTTTGTTCAGTTTGTGAATGTGATCCATGTGATTGTGATGATCAATACATTCATGATATACTTTCCATGTTGTGGACTTGGCAACGTTCAAGATTTTATGACGTGTTCTTTGGTGTTGGAGTCGGGGACAGCTCCAACACCGTTTTCTTCTTTGTGATTGCATGAACAAACGTCAACTTCTAAGGATGTACGAACAACAACAACTTCTGTTGACCATCCAAAGAAATCACCCTTTGGCCTTGGCCCGTCTATGGTCACCCCGTTGTGAAAGATGGAGTGGAAAGAAAGACGACGATCGGCCAGTTGGTTGTGGTGAACCAATGGAACACCTACACACAACACGCTTCAAGTGTTCTTCATGCAACATTGAAGAGAATAGAACCAGTCAGAAACACGCGTTGATCGGAATGGGTACAGAAGCACATTTGATCGGCGGTGGAAATCGCGCCGGGAAAACTGATCTTGGTGCACAATTGGCCGTGGCCGTTGCTTTGGGTTCAAACGATTGGAGTGTTCAACAGTGGTTGGAACTGAACGACCTTCCAGAAGACCTTGTACAAGAAGACCCGTCCACAGTTTGGTGTGTTGCTTTGTCTTATGGAGATTCGATCGAATATGTACGGCCAAAACTTGATAAATATATGCCAAGATCAACGAAGAAGAGCAAATGGAACGCACAAGACCGGGCCACAGCATCTTTTGAAAACGGTGGAAAGATCGTCTGTTTGTCCTATGAAGCCGGCCGGAAAAAGTTTCAAGGTCAAGGGGTGAAGTTGGTTTGGATCGATGAAGAAGGAAAAGACGATCAAGTTTTCATGGAATGTTTGATGCGAACGATCGATCTTGGTGGCCGTGTCATTGTCACAGCTACACCCGTTGACGGTTTGAACTGGTTGTTTGATCAGTTTGTTGAAGAAATCCGTGAAGGTTATTCAAGAATCCAGATCTCCGGACTTGATAACCCTTGGATCGATAGTGTAAAACTGAAAAGAACGGTTCAACATATGACCGAAAGCATGCAAAGAACCCGGTTGTTTGGTGATTTTGTCAGTCAAGAAGGTTTGGTTTATGATGAGTTTGATCCAAGATACCATGTTGTGAAGCCGTTTGACATTCCAAAAGATGGTGAAATATACCGGGCTATTGATTTTGGTGTCAGAAATCCTTGGTGTACTTTGTGGATCTATCGTGATCGGTCTGGTTTGTTTGGTGCTGATGATTCACTTTATGTTTATAGAGAGTACTACAAGACGAATAGAACCACGCTTGAAAACGGCCGTGAAACAATAAGGCTTTCACAGAATGATCCAAGATGCCTTTTCACAGTTGCAGACAGCGCCGGGAAAGATGCACGGTTGATCTTGGCCCGTGAACTTGGAGTATCAACAAAGCCTTCACCAAAAGAACTTGGAATGGTAACAATGATCGGTTTGGTGAAAGAACGGTTGATGATTCATGCAGATGGAAAGCCAAGATTGTTTGTATTCAACAATTGCCCGGCTTTGATACAGGAGTTGAGAAAATACCGTTGGAGTAAAACAAAAGGCAAGGATCAACCGATGAAACAGGATGACCACGCGCTTGATGCTTTAAGATATGCAATTGGCTTTTTATCACGATATGATAGACTGAACCACAAACGGAGTTGACACAATGAAATGGTATCAAAGACTTTTCACACAGATCGGTTTTGCTTCTGAAACAAAACAGCTTGGCAAGGTAGACACCAAACCGACTGAGATCCAACACGGCGCTTCATACATTTCAAACGGTGGCCGATCGGCATATAGTCAACTTGGTTCACTTGGTGCATATGTTCAACACCCATATGTATATGCGGCCTTGTCTAGGATTTCTCAAGACTTGGCTTCAACTCCTTTGGTACTCATTCAAGGAAAAGGGAAGAACTCCAAGATCATTGAAGATCACCCGGTGTTGGAGTTGTTGGAAGAACCTTCAACAGGTGTTGACCAGTTTTCATTTCTTGAACAGTTGATCATTGATCTGGTAGCCGCCGGAAACGCTTACATTTTGATTCTTGGAGAAACAGAAACACCGGTTTCAATTGTTCGACTTCATCCAGAACAGGTTGGCATTGTAACAAATGAAAACGGGATCATTGGATACCGATTCGATGCAGATGGCCAAAGCATCTTGTATACAACTGAAAGAGTGATCCATATTAAAAACGCCGGGTGGGCAACTGGTATTCAAGGTCTTTACGGTGTTGGAGCTGTACAACCTACACAACAAGAAATCAAAGCCGATCTGAATGTTTCCGGTTTGGTTGAAGTTGCTTCCAAGAAGGGCCGTCCAGATGTGATTCTTTCACCAAAGAATGAACTTGACGTTTGGCAAGAAGAAACCCGGCGAGATGTTCTTGATCGTTACAATGGAATGATTGAAGACGGCGGCGCGATCGTTTTGTCTGGTCAAGTTCAAGTGGACGTGGCCAACACTTCACCAAGAGATGTTGAGTTTGCAAAGGTCAAGGAGTTTTCAAAGTTGGCAATCACGGCCGCTTTTGGAACACCGCTTTCAATACTTGGAGAGGGATCAGCCAACTTCGCAACGGCCCGACAGGAAGCGATCATTCACTGGTCGAACGTTGAAAAGAGAGGGAAAAAGATCGGGTGGGCTTTGACCAAGATCGCCCGGCGCTTTGATTCAACTCTTCGGTTTGAGTTTGATTATAGTGGCGTTGAAGCACTTAACGCAATGAGATCAGAACAGATTGAAAGAGTAACGGCCCATATCATGAACGGAATGGAAGCCGGGGCGGCCTATGCTTTTGAAGGACTTGGTGAAGCGCCAATTGGATCGAATGAACAAAGAACAGAACCAGTTGAAACCCCGGCCTTGGAAGAAGAAGAACAAGTGGCCAGTCTTGCCAACTGGATTGAACGATCATACTATGACGATGATGATTCAACAGAAGAAGTTGAAATGAATGTTGAAAAGGCTGAAGATCCTTTGGCCAAATATGGAAGCCTTCAAGAAGCGTTTGATGCACTCCCAAAAGCAACACAAACAGCATTGACAAACAAAGCCGATGATCACAATGAAGAACACACCGCCAAATCAAAACGAACTTCAAAGTTGAAGCTGGCCGCCGTCTATTGGAGAGGGATCGGAGCGTACAACACAAACCCCGGTTCAGTTCGACCAAGTGTTAACAGTGCTGAACAGTGGGCAATGGGTAGAGTGAACAGTTTTCTCTATGCTTTGAGAAATGGCCGGTTCAGAAGTGGAAAGCATGATCAAGACTTGCTTCCAAAAGATCACCCAATGGCCAGCGATGAAGAAAAGAGTTTTGATCAAATCATTGAAGAAATACTTGGTGGAATGTATACCAAGAAGGGATCAGTTGGAGATGTTGATCCAACAAACTTTCCAGTTGATGGAGAAAACAAACCAGTTGACCTTGAAAGAAGCCAATGGAAAACGTTTGATCCAAAGTATGCTGAAGATCTCAAGTTGAACCATCCAAGGATCTGGAAAGCCGGAGGAAACATTGAAGGTAACAACCAATACCGGCGACTGTATCCAATAGCAACCAGACAAAACCAAGAAGCCAAGACAGAAACAGAAGAAATGGCCATTCGAAAACGTGAAGCGTGGAACGCTAGACACTTTGAAGACGGTTCACAACATGAAGATCCGGAGTTGTCACCAAACCTTTCAAACGTTGCCGGGATAGTTGCTCAAATCAAATGGTTGGCCGTGGGTTCACTTGGTGAACGTAAAATGAAAGCCGTGTTGAATGAACTGAAAGCCAAACTGGAAGAACAGAAGAGCATGAAAAGAAAGGCGCGTTGGAATCATTATATCAAAGCCAAGTCAGATCCAGCCGAACGAATGATCCAAAAGGCAACCCGTCAATACTTGTTGGATGCTTCCAGAAGATACAAGAAAAGAATCCGTAAAAACGTGGTGAAAGGTACAAAGGGGATCGTTGATCTTGGTGAACTTCAAGCAATGGAAGAGGAATCAAGACAGATCTTCAACACTATTGGCGGCGCTTTTCAACGTGTTTGGAGATTGAATGGTGATTCAACCCTTGATCAAGTCTTCCAAATAGCCGGGATTCCAAAACCCCTTGACTTGAACTTTGGAAGCCAAGAACTTTTGTTGGAACTTTCAGAAGAACTTTCCAAACAGATCAGCAGAACAACAGCCAACGCAGTGACACGATCGATCCAGAACAGTTTGATCAATGGTGAGAGTATCACACAGATCGCCGACAACATAGATCAGATCGCCGCCTTTGGTGTTGGTCGTTCGATGACTATAGCAAGAACAGAATCAACAAAGGCCTTGAACCGATCAGCCGTTGAAGCATACCGTCAAGCAAGCCAAGAAACAGGTTTGACGATTGAAAAAGAATGGTTGGCAGTACAAGACGGAAACACCAGACCAACCCACGGTGATCTGGATGGTGTCAAAGTTGGTATTGATGAACTCTTTGAAATAGATGGTTATACAGCTCTTTCACCAGGTGACTTTGGAGAAGCAGAAGAAGACTGTAATTGTCGTTGTACTGTGATCCCGGTTGTGAAATGAAAGAAAAAATATTGGAGAAAAGAAGCATGTTGACAAGTTTACTTTTGGCCGGCCTTGGTGGTTTGGTAGTTGGTGGAAGCGCCGTCTTGATACTGACCAAGAACAAAGAAGAACCAGTGGAAGAAACAACAGTTGTTGTTGTTGGTGATGAAACAAGCGAAGCACAACAAGAAGTGATCAAACAAGTGACTTCACCCGATCTTGTTTCTGTCAGTTGTTCAAAAGAGCATATTGATCAACACGGTGATCTTCTTTGTCGTGAAATGTTTTGTCGTCTTCAACAGCGCGGGATTGATGCCAAAACTTCTTCTTCTGAGTGTGAAGAGATCAGCAATATCGCAAACACAAAGATCATTCTTGAAGCATGTGTGAAAGAAGTTGAAGTGGATGGTGAAGATCGGAAAGTTTCAGTTTTCAATGAAGAGTGTACAAGACTATTCAGTCAAAGAAAATAATCAAGGAATAAACACTTTTTGACAGTTATCATTTTTTGGTGTACAGTCATTGATATAAAGGGGATCAAAATGCTTCAAAAGTTTGTCAGTATAGAAACCAAGAATGAAGGAAGAGCGTCTTTTATCGCTTCAACAAGTACTTCTGATCGTTATGGTGATGTGATAGATCAAAGGTCTTGGAACTTGGACGGGTACAAAAAGAACCCGGTGATCTTATTGAACCACCGTCAAGATATGCTTCCAATTGGCAAGGCTTCCAATGTTTCTGTTGTGAATGGCCAGCTTGAGATCGATGTTGATTTTGATATGAACGATGAACTTGGAGCATCCGTTGCCAGAAAAGTACAAGAAGGATTTTTGACGGCGGTATCAGTTGGATTCCAACCAACAAAAGCGGCCATGAGATCAGAACTTCCAAAAGATCACAAAGCCTTTGGCAAGTCTGGAATGTATTATGAAGACGCTGAACTCCTTGAAGTATCAGTTGTAACCATCCCAGCAAACAGTGAAGCAATAGCAAAAGGTCACAAAGGAATGATTCCAAATCTTGAACGCTTGATCCGTCAAATCGTGAAGGCTGAACTGTTGTCAAGGCCGGCCGTTGAACTTGAAAACGTCAAACATATTCTTCAAGTTGAAGAAGAAGCTGATCGTTATATCGTTCATTTTGCAAAGCCAGAAATGATGGAAGAAGAAGAAGAGGTTTCAGAAGACCTTGAAGAAGTCATGGAAGGAATGAAAGACGATGAAGAAGAAAAACGTAAAGACGATGAAGACGATCTTGAAGAAATGAAACACTTGATAAAATACTTACTATCTTAACCCATAAACGGAGATCCAAATTATGGAATATACAAACGCAAAACAGGCGCGTGAAGCGTTGAACAAACTGATCGTTCAACAACAAAACGCAACTGAAAAAATGAACCAGTTTGAAACTAAAGTTGACGATCTAAAGAAGATCCAGAAGGCTTTGGTTGAAACTCAAAACCAACCAACTCAACCCGTTGGCGATGATTCGATCCTTTCACGTTACCGTGATGAAAACGGATCTGTTGTATTGAAAAACACAACAGTGAAGAAGCATATTGATGGCCGTGGATCTGTACCAGTACAACAAGAAGGTTTGTTGGATGCAACGATCCCCGCCAACGATTGGCATCAAGAACTATTGAAGCAAACACAAAAGCGAACTTTGGCCCGTTTGGTGATGCGTGATCCGTATACTCCAAACGCAGACGCTAAACTTTACAAGCATTTGATGAAAGCACCAAAAGTAATTCTTCCATCGATCCAACGTGCTTTCAATGATCAAGCCGGTACAGGTGCGGAGTTCATCCCGGATCAGTTTTCAACAGACTTGTTTGAAAGTTTCCAACAACGCGCCGGCCTTCGTGGTCTTCTTCAATCTCAAGAAGTAGAACGTCAAACTTTGTTGTTGCCCCGCATGGATAGAGGTTCACGGCCATACATAAAAGGTCAGATCACTTCAAACGATCCAGCACTTTACCGGGCTTCTGACATTGCAACCAGTCAAAAGCAAATCTCAATTGCTGGTTTGGCTTCAAGAATCATTGTTGACGACGCCGCTTCAGAAGACGCCGCTTTTGCTATGACTTCACTTCTTCAAAATGTTCTTTCACAAGACATTGAAGACGCGTTTGAAGATTGCATGATCAACGGTGACACCACCGGAGCACAAGACGATCTTGCAAACTGGAACGTTAGATCCCGATGGGGAAATAATGGCCTTGGTACAGCATCCGATCACCGTAGAATGTTCAACGGTATGAGAAAGATCGCTTTTGATCGTTCTTCTACTCATGACATAGCCGCCGCCGGTGCTTCTACTTTGGAATATGCCGATCTGATCGCTATGTTGGGCAAAATGGGAGAGTTTGGAGTTTCTGACAAGGTGATCGTTGTATCTCCAGAAGTTATGGTTTCCGGTATCATGAACATGACAGAAACAAAAACTTTAGATGTGTTTGGCCCTAGCGCCGCAGTTCTCAAAGGCCAGATCGCGTCCGTCATGGGTATGCCCGTGATCATGTCCCGTTTCATGGGATCGGACTTGAACGCCGCTGGTAAGTTTGACAACGTCACCAAAACAAAGAGTGGTGTGTTGATCTTCGCCCGTGAATCTTATTATCAATACTTAAGACGTGGAATCTTGGTGGAAACACAGAAAGACATTCGCGCCGGTGCTATTGAAATCGTGGCAACCCTTCGATCTGTTATGGATACACCAGATACAGCCGACAAGAAAAACGTGGTCTTTGGCTTCAACGCTGGATACTAAAAGGAGATATGAAAAATGAATACATTTAGAATACATTGCGCGGCTTTGAAGTCTTCTTCATTGAATACAGATGCAATTTTGAAATACATTCCATGCGATCGAAATGCAACATTGACAGAGGTTGTCATTGTTTCACGTGGTGGAATTACCGCCGCCGGTGTCAACTTTTCAAAGTTTCAAGTCAAGAACGGATCAGATGTTTTATTTGAACGCTCTTTTGAAACTGATAGTTTGGCCGCCGGTACAAATGAAGCGTTGTCACCTTTGAAAGATTCAAATGTTAATTCAACAACAGAGTTGGCGATCAATTATGATGCAACCGGTAACGGTTTGGCTATTGATCTTGATGTCTTGTTGGTGTTTGAGTTGGCACGAGGTTAAGTTTTATGAGTTTGGTATCAGTTGCAACATTGAAAGAATACTTGACAGAGATCGGACAAAATACCGGATCTGATACCGAACTTCAAAACCTTTTGGATCGTGTTGAAGCTGTTGTGGCTGAATACCTTGGTTTTCCAAAACCATCGTCTTCAACTTCAACAGCACAACTTGAAGATACAACATATACTTTGTATTTTGACGGCCCAAATAGCAGTGATCAAACGGTTCTTCAACTGAACGTGAAACCAATAAACAGTTTGACAAGTGTTCATTCTGATCTGATGAGAGTATACGGATCAGATACAGCACTTGATACAACCAACATTGACGTTGACAGCGTGAATGGCCGTTTGATTATTCGACCCGGTAAATCTGATTTTTTCTATAAAGGTTTAAGAGCCAACAAAGTTGTTTTGAACGCTGGGTATCAAACAGCTCCACCGGCCCTTGAACATGCTGTTTGTGTTTTGTGTTCACACTTGCAAAGAGCAAAGCAAAGTCAAGGAAAAGAAACAATGGCCTTGGCCGGTATTTCTGTCAACTTGTCTTCAAGGGTGATCCCAGAAGAAGCCAAACAGGTACTTTGGCAATTTAGAAATCCACGTTCGATTCTTTGAAGGTGGTGTTGTATGCTTTTAGAAGAGTTTGAAAAATTATTTGAAGGCCGGGCCAATACGTTCAAGAAAGATGTGATCAAAGAGTTGACACGTTTTCGGTTCAAGTTGGAAGCCAAGGCCAAACAAAACGCAACTGAAGATTTTTATCAACCAACAACAAGATCTGGATCTACCCGTGACTATCCTTTGACGGGTCGACTTCGATCTTCAATCGTTGCCGGGTTTGATACAACACAAGATGGTTTCAACATTGTTCTTCAAGCCGGGGGTTTATCTCGTGGTGCTGTTGTTGATTATGCTGATGATCTGGAGTTTGGAACGGATACAATCAAACCGTTCTTTTTTCTTGGTCGTACCATTCAACAAACCAAAGACGACCTTCCAGAAGTTCTTGGTGATATGTTGGAATTGACATTATCACCAAAAGGATCTTGAAATGCCTACTCCAATTATTCAAGAAGTTTGGGAAGCCCTAGAAACTAAAAGCGCTCATGACTTCACAAACGGGTATAGTGGTCTGAATATGACTTTGGCCATATACAAAGGCCGGTTTGTTGAAGCCCCGGCGATCCCATCGGTTTATATTGGATTCATATCCAGTACACAACAGAATGGAACGACCTTGACCAGATACCAAGGCGATCTGGTTTTCCAACTGTATTGTTTTACAAGTGGTTCAAACAACTATGACAGAACAAAGAAGGCCGTTCAACTTGGTGCAGATATACACAACCGAATACTTGAAGATCGAACTTTGGGATTGACGGCCGGTCGTATAGACAATATTGTAATTCAATCAACAGCCGTTGATGGTGATCGTTATGGTTTCAATCAACTTGGTGTTTGTATACTCCAAGCAACGATTTCTTTTGTATCTGATAGAGGGGTTTGATCATGTCAGTTTGGTTTGATGACAATTACATATATAGACAACCGATCACAGTTGACTTTTCCGCGGTAACTGGATCACCAACTACCAAAGATGTACGTATTGAAATCCCTTCTGATTGGGATCTCTTTTGGGATACAGTCAGATCCGATTTCAAAGATGTTGTTGTAACAAATGAAGAAGGTGTTGTGGTAACCTTCCAAAGAACAGGCGCGAACTATTCAAACCGTGAACTGAAACTTGAAGTGGATAATTTGGCCGTCGCTGATGATAACATTGTTCAACAGCTCTTCTTGTTTTATGGTTATGCCAATGAATCAGTTGATCGATCGGGTACTTTCACCGCAACAACTCCACAATCTGGATATATTTATTTAGGCGCTCCGTTGTTGAAGATCGTTGAAGGTTATGGTCTAGTACCAACTTCAAACCAACCGCTTCAAACCTTTGTCAAACAAACGACTGAATCAATAGATATATTCTTTTCAATACAAGGTTTGTTGGCATCCAGGACAACAGAAGCCAATGGAAGACTTTTATTCGAAGAGATCTCTTTTGTGAAAGTAAAAAGTTTAGACAGCTCCGGATCAGACAACGTTGAAAGATACGCTTTGACAGAAACAAGATTTCTTCAAGGATATGTGAAGGTAAGAACTAAAGCCGGATCAAACAATACAAATTATTCTTTGGCGTTGATCGTCAATACAACACAATCACAAATATATGATATAAGATGTTTAATCAAAGTTAAAGATCTTTTACCTTCATAGGGAGAAAATACAATGTCAGCAGTTTTAACCGGTCACGGCGCTTTCATCAAACTTGGAAAAGAAACCACATGGGGAGCGGCCATATCCACAACGATTTCAAATCGAATCAATAGCGTTTCAATCCAGAAGACACAAGAAAGAAACCCAAAAGCGAACCTTTCCGTTCCATCAAGTGGTGTCCTTGGTGGTCTTTATGATGGATTTTTAACGGTTGAAGGATCTGTTGAAATGCCTGTAATGTATAGAGGCCTTGGTTTGTTGCTTGAAATGGCACTTGGTAACATTGGCACAACAGGATCTGATCCTTATACACATGTATTTGATCCAGATCTCACACTTGGATCAGCAACGTTGGAAGTTCAACGGGGTACAGGTATCAACAACCAAATGGAACGTTTCACCGGGGTCAAAGTTTCTTCTTTGTCAATCAGTTGTGAAGCCGGTGGTGAAATGGTCGCAACTTTGGAGTTCATTGGAAAGACCAGCTTGGCCAGAGGTGCAAACATTACTTCAAGTTTTGGAACGGGTACAAGTGTTTTACATTTTCATGCGGGTCAACTCAATTTCAATTCAGTCAACTATGATGTTCGATCTTTTACTTTCAACGTGACAAACAATCTTGAACGCCGTGATCTTCTTGGTTCAAAGGAAACAGCAGAACCGGCCGTTGGAGATGTAAGAACGATCACTTTGGAAGCAACACTTGACATTGAAAACGATACACTCCAAACGGCCTTCATAGCCGGGACACAATCAAACGTGACTTTGAACTTCACAAGTGGAGATTCACAGATCCAATTTGACTTGACCAACGCTTTGATCACTGAACATTCCGATCCTGTTACCGCCTTTGGACGTGTTGAACAAACTGTAACTTTTACCGGTTTGGCAAATGCTACAAATGTTGGTGGAAAGATCACTTTGATCAACGATGATTCAACAGGGATAGCCAACTAATGAAGTTTATTCAGAAGATACAAGAAGCAACCACCGCCAAGATTGAAGTCTTTGGTGGTTTGGTTGTTTTGGAGTGCAAGATCCTTTCACCTTTGGAAGCAGAAGCCGCCGGGCTTGCTTCTTCACTTGTTGCTTCAAGTGTTCTTGATCCAAACCAGTTGAAGAAGATAGCAAGAAGAAAACAAATCTTGGAACGTGCTGAATCAGAAGAAGCCGGTGAAGAGGATCTTGAACAACTCCTAAACATGATGCAAGGCTTTGATCCAAATAAGTTGATGAAGATCGAAGAGCACCAAAACAAGATCTTGAAACAGGTGGTGATCCGTGCAAGTGAAGACGGCGGTGAAACCTTTGAAGACTTGGTTCTTGTTGATTCTGTTGAAGATCAAGACGCTGAAAACAACCGACTTTGGATCGGTGCTATACCAAAAGACGACAGAAACAAGATCATGGCCGTTGTGATGAACCATCACAAGGAGGTGGTTGATCATCTCCAAACCTTTCAAGGATGAAGGATGGTTACACCTTTTAGACGCGGTTGGAAGATCCTATGGTATTCCACCCAGTGAACTGAGAAAGATGGACTGGAACGATCTTCTTTTCAATTACTATTGTATACAGACAAGAAAATACAGAATCCAGAACACGTTGAAGAAACAAAAATCAAAGAAGTCTATGGTGTTTCCAAACCTTTCACTGACTGACATGATCGATATATTGTGATAAGGTGAAAACATGGCCAATATTGTAAAATACATACTTGACGTAAACACAAGAAAAGCCGTCAAAGGTTTGGACGATGTAGGCGACGAAGCCAAAAAAACTGGTAAAGACTTGGACAAAGCCAAGAAATCTGGTTTGGCTTTTGCTTCACAACTGGGTGGAGCTGTTACCGGTTTGGCTTCTGGTATCGGTTTGGTGACCGGGGCTTTGTCAACGGTTGTTGGTGCTTTACAAGATGCAGCCGTTGGTGTATATGATTTCAATAAGTCGGTTGTTGATTCCATAAACGACTTGAACGATCTAAATGCTCAAAGTGCTTTGAGTGCTCAAAGCATCCAAGCGGTTCAAGTTGCCTTTGAAGGATCTGGTCAAAGTGCAGAACAGGCCGCCGGGTTCATTTCAAAGTTTCCAAGGTTGATGGCAGATCTTGAAGCTGGTTCAAGCCGTGCAAGTCAAGCCGCCGCCGATCTTGGAATCAAGATCAGAGATCAAGCCGGTGAAATGAAATCAAGTGATACGATTCTAAGAGAAACTATCAAATCACTTCAACAGATTGAAAACGATACTGAACGATCAACAACGGCCTTCTTGTTGTTTGGAAGAAGCGCCGGCCAGTTGCTTCAAGCCTTTGGGAAAACAAGCGATTTTGAAAACTTCTTGGCATTGTCAGAAGAGTTTGGAGTAAAGACCGGGCCAGAAGCATCCAACGCGGCGGCAAGATTTCAAGAACTTTTGGCCGCTTTGAATGTTGTGGCCGCCGGTACAAAACAGGCTTTCATTGAAGCGATCGGAGGTATTTCTTTTTTCAACGATCTTCTTCTTCGAACGGTGAAGTTGGTGGCAACAGTTCAAGTTGTAATTCAAGACAATCAAAAGGCGATCGGTGAGTTTTCAACGGCCCTTGGTGGTATTGGATCGGGTATCGTTGATCTATTCCAAACCATGATCTTGAGTGTTCAAGGCTTGATCGCTGAAAGCGTGGCTTTCATGGTCATGAAGTTGACCGTTCCATTGTTTATTTTGAATCAGATCGGTTTGATCAGTGATGAAACCTTTGAAAAGATTGATCAACTTGGTTTGGAAACTGGAAACGCGGCCCGTGCACTTGAAGAAGTTGTTGTTGGTGTCAATACTACAACTGAAAACAGTATATCCGCCGGTCAACGTGTTGAAGAGTTGGTTGAAGGCATCTTGGCCGGGATCAGTGGTGAAGGTAAAGGTCTTGAAGATGACTTGAAAGGCCTTGAAGATGCAATGAAGAACACCGGAAAAGCGGCCAAAGAGGCACAGATCTCTTTTGGTGGTGAAAATGAGTTTGAAGCGGATGAATTACAAAAGGCAATTGAAACAATCAACAAGGCCAGCGATTCTTTCAAACCCTTGGAAGCCGCCGCAAAGAAGGCAAGGAATCAAGTTCTTGATCTTGAAAGCGCGTTGGCAACATTTCAACAAGTTGGTTTGGATACAACAAACGTTGAAGAGCTGTTGAACGTAGCCCGGCAAAATGAAACCGACGCTTTGAACAACCTTGTTGGAGTAACAGAAGACGCCACTTTTGGATTTGAAAAGATCGGTGAAACAATCGCTTCTGTATTGGAAGGAATAGCAAAGGCGATCGATCGTATCTCTTCACCAGATTCACTTGTTGGAAACTTTGGCGATGGATTCAAGAAACTTGGAGCGTTGGCAAGTAAAGCCGGGGAAGAGATCGGAGGTTCAAAAGGTGCTTCTTTGAGTAAAGCCGGGGCGGCTTTGGGTACAACAGGAGCGATCGCCGGTGGTGTTGGTGCGGTTGTTGTTGCCTTGGAGAAACTTGGACAAAGTACACCAAAAGAACTTGAAGATAAGTTTGATTCATTCATTACAAACTTTGAAAAAGGGGCGCGAATACTTCCAACATTGATCGCTGAAATCTTGCCAACGTTCATTGGACGTTTGACAGTTGCAGTTGGTGAAGCCTTCTTGAATCTGATCTTTCAACTACCAAGGGCGATCGCTGATGGAGTAGTTGAAGGTGGTATTGTTTTTGCTGAAGAGTTGAAGAAGGCTTTGTTTGGATGGTTGGATCGGATCAAAGAGTTCTTTGATAATTTTGGTGAATACTTTTCCAATATCTTCACCCGTGAAGGAAGAAGAGAAAACAGAAAAAGCATCCTTGGCTTTGAATCCGGTGGTCGATTCATTCCACAACAAAATGGAATCTCTTTCACCGGTGGCCAAGATGGTTTGGCGATGCTTCACCGGGGTGAATATATAGTTCCAGAGAGTAACAGAAGAAGCCAAGCCGTTGATCGTACAATGCAAGGCATGAACGGCGGCGGTGTTCAAATCGTTGTCAATGCTGAAATTGTTGAACAATCGGCAATTGATGAACTTGTAAGAAAAATAGAACAACGCTTTCAAGGCTTTGGCGGTGGTCGTTCAACGTTGTTTGGTGGGGTGTAGTCATGGGAAATCCAAAGTTTTACTTCTTTCCAGAACCGGATGGATCACAGTTGGTTGAAATCGATCTTGGTGAAGGTTTGGCAGAGTTCTTTTTTGATTTTGAAGTTCAATCGTCAAGCGCCGTAGCCTTTGATGGTGCGATGTACAGATCAACGACAACACACAGACAGGTTTTGAACATTCAACGCGATCGGTTTACAGCCGGTGAAGACTTGGCGATCAAGTTTGCGGCGCTTCAAAACCATCTTGATCGGGGTTTCAGTTGTGCTTTTGCCGTGGATTCTGATCGCGCTTGGTGTCATCCAATACTGACTGAACCAGCCGGCGGTGATCAATCAGTTCTTCTTGGTGGTGATCCTTTTCGTGGTTTCAGTGGACTTCAAGCGCCTTTGGCCAATGACTATTGTTCAATAGTTTCACAGAATCCAGAACTTTTATTTGAACAAAACAAAGTTTCAAGTTCATTTTCAAGTGTTGGATGGTCACCAGCTAACGGTGGAACGTTGCCTTTGGAAAACAAGATCGCCTTTTCGTATTCAAGACCGGCTTTCATACATCAATATAGATTCTTTCCTTTGTTGAAGAGGGTTCAGGGTGACGTTGGTTCAAACTTGATCACAAATGAAGGTGGACGGTTGTTCAGTTTGTCGATCCGTTTGGTGGTTGATACCGCCGCTCTTTTCTCCTTTCACCCAAATGTGGATCAACAAGCTGGCCAAGCAAACAGTTGGATCGGTGATCCAGTTCAAGGTGGAGTGGCCGCCGGTCGTTTGACTTTGGATCGGCCGTCTTCAACTCCAAGACCAACTGGAATATACAACCCACACCAACAGATCACCAAACCTTGGTGGAGTTAAAAGAATGACTTGGTCAACAACATTCATATCTGAATTATATAAACCATCGATCACCCCGGTCTTCAAGTTGGAGTTTGTAGATCTTGCCAATGGTGTTGGTCGTGATTTTGTTGTATTCAGTCATGGCCAGAACAACTTGAAGATCGGCGCGGGTGGTGTTTCAGTCAATGGTGTTGGTGTAGTCCCTTCAAGATGGTCAGTCAGTTTTGGAGGTTTCACGGTTTCACTTGTTGGAGATTCAACACAACTTCTTCAAGCCGTAGCCCGTGGCAGTTATGCCAACCTATATTGTTCACTTGGTTCAAGTGGCTTTGAACGAATAGCCGCCGGCCAGTTGTACGGAATCAGAAGAAACGGAACAGAACCCCGTTTGACTTTGCAGTTTGTCGATCTTTTGACGGCCTTTCAAAACAGAACTTCAAGCGTTGTTGGAGCTGTACCAACTCCTTCAACAGCAAACCCACCAAGACAAGATCTATTTTATGAACTTGGAACGTTCAGAAGTGTAATTGGCAACTGGTCACCCGGTGACACAACATTGACCTTGACAAACACAACAGGGATCAGAAAAGAAACCGGTGAAAATGGTTTGGTGAAATGTTTTCCAACTTCTTCTTCAACTCCGTTCTTCTTGGAGTTCAGCGCTTCAACGTCTTCAACGGTTGACACTTCACCAAACAGTGGTCAAGAATCGTTCCCAAGTACAACAAGCGCCGCCCAACTTCATAACGGTCAAGGATCATACATTGTTCTTTGTGCTCAAGTTGACGATCACCCGGCTAGAATACTTGGAAAGATCATCGAATCAACAGGAACTGGAAACAATGGAAGCCTTGATACGTTGCCGGTTGAATGGTCGATCGGTGGTGTGTTTGGTGTTGGACTTTGGGATCAACTAGACGCAAACCTTCAAGAAACATATATAACCGGGTCAACGACTACCAATTACAAGTGGCGTTTTGTACTGGATGAACCCCTTTCAAACGGTATCCGGGATATATTGAATACCGCTTCAAATGTTGGTCAGTGGATGGTTTGGAGACAAGGCCAATTATCTTGGAGAGGATGCCAAGATCCAAACAAAGCCGGGTTTGTTGCTGGTCAACTTGGTGATCAAGATATATTTCAAGTTGTAAGTCACGATCTGTTTGATCCAGTTCAACAACAAATATATCCGATCAGTACGTTGGAATACTCTTCAACCGTACCCTTGAACAGTCTTGAAAGAAATAGTGTTGGTGTAACAAGTGGCCGTTTGGCATCTTTTCCGGCTTCAAGACAAGTCAAAAGAACGGCGATCGCGTTGTACAGTCCAGACACAAATGAAGGTGACTTGGCCCTTGGTGACTTGAACAGAATGGCCAATTGGGATCACTGGACTTTTGAACGTGTTGTTTTGCGTTGCAAGTTGATCACAAGTCAGTTTGTAGCCGGTGACATTTTGGAAATCTCTTCTGACAGAATACAGGGTTTGAATGGATCATATCAAAACCAACGCGTTATGGTTTTGGCTTCTTCATTTGATTTTTCTTCCAATTCAAGTACAATCACAGTTGGATCAATAACAGGAGATCGATAACATGATCTATCATGAAACAGAAGAACGGCCAGAAATCCTTGATCGTGTTGAAGCGCTTGGTTTTGTAACCTTTGACGGTGCTTTTGATCTCAACTTGATCGGTGTACGGAATCCAGAAGCCAAAGCCAACCAGTTTGACGATCTCTTTCATGTTGTTTGTAAGGATGAAAAGAACCTTTGGCAACATTTCATTTTTACTTGTACAACTGATCCGGGTTTGTACTGGTTGCAAAAGTCAACAAGGGTTGATGGTACGGCGATCATGGTTGATCCACAACAAGCTCGCGGTTGTTACAAACTTGATCTTCATGCTGGTAAATACTTGGCCCTTTGTCAAAGGGGTGGAAAAGTCAAGGTTTGGAGAGATGCCAACAAAGACCAGATTCTTGATCGTGATGGGAAACAGCACGTTGGATACTTTGGGATAAATATACACCGGGCAAGTCAAACAAGGATCGTTGACAAAGTTGAACGATACAGCGCCGGGTGTACAGTCATCCAAAAGTTCAGTGATTTTGATATGTTGATCCACCTATGCAAGAAACAGATTCAAACAATTGGAGTTGACACCTTCACATATACATTGATCAAAGGCGATCAAGGAGAGTTTTGAAATGATGCCAGAGCAAGAACTGATCCAAATACTGATGAACGGCGGGGCAAATGTTGCTTTTGCGGCTTTCCTTTGGTATCAAAACAGAGATCAACAAAAGAGAGCTGATGATCGTGAAGCCAAAGCAGACGTGAAAGAAAGAGAATTACGGGATCGATATGACAAAGTGATCATTGATCTTCAATCCCGTGAAGACAAAATGAGAGAAGACGTTGTGAAAGAGATCGGAGATCTTGACAAAAGGATGACCCTTCTTGAACAAAAACTTGAACATATATCCAAAGTTGTTGATGAAATCAAAGCGCGTTTCATGAGAGTTGGATAAAAGTAATTACTGGCCTTTGTTTGAAATGTTGTTAGGTTGTTGGTGTACATTTTACACCTTGAAACCCTTGGAAGCCGGCCAGCACTCCAAGGGTTTCTTTTTTGTTGGTGGTGTTTGTTTACTGTTCAGAAGGTGGCAACACTCCAAACCGTTCAAAGTATGCTTCAACCAAATCCTTCTTCAACTCTTTTGGCATCACTTGAAGGATCTGTTGAAACATGACTTTGGATTGAACACGGCCTTCTTCTTTGATAGCCCGGCGGATCAGTTGTAACCATTGAACCTTCAACTTGCTATTGTTTTCCATGTTACACCCCGGCCGCGTACGTATTCATTTCAACCAAGGCTTCTTCAAAAGTCAACGTTCCAAGGTACTTGGCAAAACCGGCGGCTTTCACGTGGCCAAAGTGGAAGCGACCAGAAGCCCGGCAACGATGGATCAAACCATTCTTTTCTTCATGTTGATAGAAACGGATCTGTTTAGCGCCGTATTTGATGGAATCAAGACACTTAACAACGTGATTTATTCTCATGTCAACATTTAGTTTGGCCATTTCTTTTGAAGTGAATGATTGACACAACAGATCACCTTGAACTGTATAGAATGGAAGACGGCCTTTCAGATTTTGCCGTTGAATCAAATGATTTTTGTATTTCATGGTTACACCTTGGTTTTTTGAATACAGCCAAACAAGATTGATTGACTTGTAAAGAGTATATCATAAAGGAATAAAGATCGATCCCTTTATTCTTTCCATTTTTCCAGTATTACATGGATGACACAAGATTGATTTTGGTGTATTGTATCTTTGAACACAAAACCCATATTGGAGAATTACAAAATGGCAATTCAAATTACAAGCGAACAAATCAAATCGTCCAACATTATCACTTCACTTTTGGCCAATGATGCAGTCACGGCGGCGAAACTTGATCAAACTGGAACGTTTGACTTCACCGGTGGATCGGTATCGGTGGCAGCTCCGACTTCTGACAATCACGCAACTACAAAAACTTATGTTGATTCTTTGGTTTCTGGTCTTCATTGGAAAGACGCCGCACGGGTAGCAACAACAGCAGACTTGGCCGCAACGTACAACAACGGATCAAGTGGTGTTGGTGCAACACTCACAGCAAACGCAAACGGCGCGATCACTATTGACGGTGTTTCATTGATTGCAAACAACCGGGTTCTTGTCAAATCTCAATCAAGTGGAACAGAAGCCGAAAACGGGATCTATGTTGTTACAACAGTTGGTGACGGTGGAAACCCTTTTGTTCTTACACGTTCAGACGATGCCAACACCCCGGCCAAACTCCAAAGCGCCGCGATCTTTGTCCTTGAAGGTTCAAGCAATAGTGATGCTGGTTTTGTTTTGTCTTCTGACAACATCACAGCAATTGGAACTGATGACATTGTTTTTGCTCAATTCTCAGGAACTGGATCGGTAACGGCCGGAGATGGATTATCTAAAGCAGGAAATACCCTATCCGTTGACCTTGCAACAGATCCCGGTTTGGAGTTTTCAAGCGGTGCATTGAAAGCCAAGATCGACGGTTCAACACTTGGTCTTGACTCTTCTGGATTAAAGATCGCTAGTGGTGGAGTTGGTACAACTCAACTTGGATCAGCATCGGTAACTCAAGCCAAGATCGGAACGGCGGCGGTTGGCTCTTCACAGCTTGCTTCAAATGCTGTAACGGCGGCCAAACTTTCAGACGGTGCAGTTTCAACCAGTTCAAAGATTTCAGATGGGATCGTTGTTGGTGTAAAATTGGCGGCTGATTGTATTGATCAAAGCAAGATCGCAGATTCAGCCGTTCAACGTGAACACTTGAACAGTAACGTTGTCCGTCCAAACAGTGGTTTGGCCTTGGATAGCACAGACAACGATCTTGAAGTTCAAGTTGATGATGCAACCGTTGAGATCAATGGAAGCGGTCAAGTAATCGTGAAGGCTTCTGGAATCGGTGCTTCACAACTTGCTTCAAATGCAGTTTCAGCCGTCAAGATTGCTTCAAATGCAATTGTCACAGACAAGATTTCTTCAAGTGCGGTAACGTCAACGAAGATCGCCAACGGAGCTGTTCAAGCCATACATTTGAACGCTGACGTTGTCCGTCCAAACAGTGGTTTGGCCTTGGATAGTACAGATAACGATCTTGAAGTAAAGGTTGATGATTCAACGATTGAGATCAATGGAAGCGGTCAAGTAATCGTGAAGGCTTCTGGAATCGGTGCTTCACAACTTGCTTCAAATGCTGTAACGGCGGCCAAAGTTGCTTCAAATGCAATTGTGGAAGACAAGATCTCTTCAAGTGCAGTCACCGCAACGAAGATCGCAAACGGAGCGATCGACAATGCTGATAAACTTGGATCTTCTGTTGTT
>Ga0209535_1000634_pt1 | contig 24646 bp, 27 predicted proteins | sample LinPmetageLP28_FD_184041 | JGI IMG/M metagenome (GOLD analysis project Ga0209535, IMG submission 184041) | Marine viral communities from the Pacific Ocean - LP-28 (SPAdes) (version 2) | ecosystem: Environmental > Aquatic > Marine > Oceanic | place: Pacific Ocean | collected 2009-08-22
TTTTATATAGGATTCTTTTAGCATTGGTATTCTGTGTATTGATTGTGATTGTAATTGATAAAACAATTTCTCATCTGTAATATTCTTACACCAACCAGTTATATCTTCTTTATTTAAATAGTACCACATTATTCTTCAAACATTATTCTGTTAAACTCTTCCTCTGTCATGATACCTTTCTTTTCTTTTCCTTGGTCTTTTCTAATTTTAGTATAATCAGTATAACCAAAGAAGTCATTACTCTTAGGATTTTCTTTACGTTTTTTCATTCCATATTGTATTAAACTGTGATTCAGACATAATTCCTTTAAGATTTACAACCTCGGATTGCTTAGTAGTCAGCTGTAGCTTCTTATTATTATATTTCTTTTTAACTATATCTTTCTGTTTATCTTTCTCTTTCTCTTTCTCTTTAAGGTTTTGTGGGTTAGGTTGGGTTTTCAATAAACCACTTGGGTTCTTTGGGTTCTTAGGTCTACCACCTAACTTACCATTCTTTTGATTTCTTTCACAAGTTGCTTCATACTTTTCTTTTTGTGCAACAAAATCGTGTTTGATACCTAACCAGATTCCTTTTAATAAAGGGTCTGTTATTGATATCTCTTCACCTTTGTGAAACTTACCAATAGTTTTTATTAGTAATCCTGCTTGTTCGTTTGTGAGTTCATCCATCAGTTCGTAGTGACCGGGATAAATGATTGTGCATTGTGCCATTTTTTTATATACTTTTTTTGTTATAGCTAATATACGAAAAATATTTGATATATCCAAACGTTTTGTATATTATTTTTACCTTCATATATAAATATAGAGTTTTTAAAAAAACATAAAATATTTTTTATAATGCAAAAGAAAACCGATTCGAACATTGGAGTGTTGTAAAATCGGCTTTCTATAAAGTATATATGTAAGACATGATAAAGGTAATTCTCATATCTGTTGTGTGTAGAACTTGTAACAGAACCAAAAAAGGGAGTAGGTCAAAATGGCAATAGTGAACCGCTCTTATTAAGTTCTGTAACTCGTTCAGTATTATAACACATTAATTTTAGTTTGTCTATATTATTTTGTAAACATATAATAGTATATATCAGCCCACTTCATTTGGTGATGAGGTCTGTATAAGAACTGAGAGTTATAACCTTCTTTCTCAAACAACTCTATGATATCTTCTTTTGATTTACCAATCTCTCTTAACCACTTATTGTGTATCTCTACTAAGAATGGTGTACCTCTTTCAAGATGTGTCTTAGCACCTAGTATTACTTCGTATTCATATGCTTCTACATCTATCTTTATTAAATCTACTTTATAAGGAAACAGATTATCTAAGGTATCTACATTACATTCAATATAGTTTCCTATCTTATCTTTGACATCTACCATACAACCAGTACCTTGATTGTATAATTTAGATACACCTTTCCAACTACCTGCAGCAGTTGGTATGATAGTAATCTGATTATCATTCTTTTCTTCTATCTTACTTATTCTATCTAAGTAATTTGTATCTGGTTCTAATGAATAGATTTTACCATTAGACATTGTATCATTTGCATAGTGTACAAACTCACCACTTTGCCCACCTACATCTATAATAGTAGAACCATCTTTACAATAATCAATATAGATTTGTTGGTCTAGTGTGTACTTTGGTTTGGGGTCACCATAGGTTGATAAGGGTATACCTGTAAAGTTGTAGTTTCTGTTCTTACCTTTAAACCAATTATCGTGTGGTTTATCGTATTCGTATTGCCAGAGTTGTGGATGTATCTTAGTTACCTTATCAGCAGTATAGACAGGATTGTATATTCCACCATTTAATTCTTTATAAAATCTATCATCCGGTCGTATTTTAATTATTTCCCTCCAAATATCTTGATAGAACTCAGGCATCCATGCACAATCTATTAATAATTCGTGTTCAAACCCTTTAGTTATCATTTCAGTAAAAGTTTTACTTAAATCATTTAGAGAGAGTTTAAGAGGTCTTTGTATTAGAAGTATATCCAAATCCCAAGTAGGAGAGTGTCCTTCTACAAAGTTACCTACGATGTACCAGTCATCAAGTGTACAAGTAAGAGATTGTTTCCACTCTATAACTTTCTCTTTGGTAGGACGATTCCAAGGTGTAGTTGTCTCAACACCACCGAACTTTGTAAAAAACTTCATCATTTATTTGGATTTGTAAGATATTTTTCGTATCTTTGTATATATTAATATATAACAATGATAGAAGATTTAATTATTAAAAAGAGAAGAGAACTGGTAAGAGACCTGTTTAGTGCTACTATTACACCTGGTGATAAGTTCTACAAAGAAACTAAGGTTCATGTATTAGATGAAATCTTGTTGGAAGTACGCAATATGAAACTTAAAGAAGATTAACCTTTGTATGTAGATTTCTTAACTACATCTCTTAATCGTTTCATTCTACTCAACTTAGATTCAGTATAAACAGAATTACAGATTGCGTATGCTTGTGATTCATCTTTACCACTACCGATTTCTACTGCCATACAAGCAGATATAAACTCTTCTTTAGTATTATATTTATTTGGATTTGGTATTGGCATTACTTTTTGGTTTTACAGTTACAGGTCTTGTTACAATCACATTCTTTGCTGAGTTGTAATAAAGGTATTGGTGCGTACACATAGTTTTGATTTTCCATTTTATTTTACTTTATAAAACTGATTACCGATTTTGATTTTCTCTACTGTACCCAAACGTATAGTTCTCCAACCTTGATTGGTTTCTGACCACACTACCCACATATTCTGTCTACGAAGTGTTCTCCTACGTTTAGTTACACCTGGTGATGAGTTAGGTATCAAATCCCAAGTTTGTTCGGTTCTTTTCATTCTAGCACCACTTAACTTAGTACTCCATACTTTCATATCAGTAAACTTAGTAGTTTTTATCTTTTGTGTCATTTGACGTCTTGATAATTCTACTGCAGGTTGAGCAAAGTGATGTTCTTTATCTATCACCTTATTCATTACTTTACGATGTATGTTACTTAAGTAATCCATAGATTTATTCTGGTATACAATTAGGAACTTCTCTACCATTCTTTATCTTTGTACCATATGCAATATATCCTTCAGTACAAGGGTTAGGTGTGATTAGTTCTTCTAATTTACTAATTAAGATATCTGTTGTTTCCGAATGGTCTTTACATGGCATGAATAACATTTCACCATTAACCTCGTGTTGATGTGCTCCATCACAACCAATAGTCTTAGCAACCATTATTGCTTCTGCTTCTGTTTTGTATAAAGGTAAACCATCATATGATGCTGCTTGTTCTAATCCTATTGTTTCTTGTACCTTTGCAATTGCATCTTCAATACTTTCTAATGCTTCACCAATAGAACCACTACTTACCTCACCTGGGTATGTTGATGCAGGAATAGAAGGTTGTACTTCATTCTCCTGCAACAACCCCAACTCTCTCAACTTATTTCTACTCCATCCTAATGCAGCTTTTCCTCCCCATAACAAATAAGAGATTGTACCACACTCTGTGGATTTATTGGGGTCATAATATACTTCTGCTCGAGATAAGTAACTATGCATTCTCTTAATCGTTTCTACTGAGATAGATTCTCCTTTAGCAAGTTGTTGTGCTCTTACCTTGCCTACTTGTGTTCCGCACTTGTTATCCTGTTTCTCATTCAGCTCGATTCCTCTCTTTGCATTATTGGAAACACTTTTAGGATAATCAGAGTACGATTCCATTTCGATTCTTTTACCTTTTTTATATCTTTTATCTTTTTTAATTACTGCACGTATCTGTGATAGTAAGTAATTTGCTTCTTCTTCTTGTATCTTATCTAATAGTATATCAGATGAAATCTTACCTGCTTTAACTAAATCATGCGTGAATAAACCTTCTATTGAGAATCCTTTTACTTCACCACTCTTTACGAACTCATTCCATACTGCATCGTTATCTATCTTCATAGAGCCCATCCAAGTACCAACTGGTAAGTTAAGACCATAAGAATTAGATTTATCTAACTTAGAAGTTTTAATCCATGATTCTACAAGGTGTACACCTTTTACTTTCTCTTCATGTTCTATCGTTGCTTTATCTGTGTACTTACGTTTAAGATAGTTCTGTGCAAGTTTCTCTACTGTTTCTGGTGAGAAGAATACTTCATATCCATTACCTTCACCATCTATACGAAATATCTTTTTATTAGGGATTAAGATAGGACCTACAACGATTCTTTTTTCGTTATCTATCTTTTTAAAAGATACTTTTTCTTTATCAAACCAAACGAAGTTAGATTCTATTGCAGGTTCTCCTACTAAAGAGATTGCGAATACCTCATCTAAAAAATCATCATCTATGGTTAATTCAAATAGTTTCATACTAATTTAACAATTATTAATTAATTTATACTTTTATCCTCCACCGAAGGTTGCAGCATTATTGGTTCTTCTATCTAGTGATTGTACCGAACTAACTTCTGTTGATACAACATATGCTTGTACTGGTTTGTTAGAACTCTCTGCGATTGTTTCTGCAATCTGAGCTCCTGCATCACCACCTGCAGCACCTGCAGTTTGTATTTCTGGTGCAGCAATACTAGGAGGTGGAGGTGCACTAGCACTACTTCCTCCTCCACTACTACCACCGCCACCACCAGGTGGTTTAGGTACTTTAGTAGATAATATCTTTTTAACATTCATAAAACCAGCAGCAATAGTTACACCAGCAGCAATTGCTCCAAATGGTGGTGGATATGTTGCAAGTGCTAGAGTAGCACCTTGATAGGTATTGATAACTGCTTGTGCAACAGCCAACGCTTTACCTGCAACTGTATTCTCACCAACTAAGGCTGATAACGAACCAAGTGCATCACCGATGATTGCCATCTTAGTTTGAGCCTGTGCTTCTTCTATCTGTGTTCTAGCAGTAGCAGTTTCTTTATCGAATGCTACTAACGCTGAATTGGTTGCTTTGTTTGCAACTAGTTCTTGTCTTTGTAATTCTCTTGATTTATCAAAGAACTGAAGTTCTTCTTCAAACTTCAATGCTCCAAGAGTTTGTCTTAAGTTAAAATCAGCTTCTAAGAATGCTAGTTCATCTTGTCTTTTCTGTGCTTCTTTTTCTTTTCTTATTTCTTCTGAGTTATCTTCTACTACTGCAACATCTTCTTTGTACTTAGCATCTATTGATTTTAAATCTTGTCTGTACTCTTCTTCTAACGCAGTAAAGTTTGTATAACCAGCAAGTTTTAAAGCAGCAAGTTCTTCATTGAATCTAGCTTCTCTTTCTACTATCTCTCTTTGTTTATCAGATAGTAAACTAAGTTCTGCTTCTTTTTGTATTGCTGCAGCTGTTTCAGTTATCTTTAATCTTTCATCAGCTTCCTTCTTAGCAGCATCTATTCTTTTCTGTGTGTTCTCTTCTGTTGTTTTAGTTAACTCTTCTTGTCTTGCAGTTTCTTCATCTGCTGCTGTTTTAAGAACTTCTGATGAATTGATACTTGCTTCTTCTATCTTCTCAGATGAGATACCTAAGAACTTAGCAAATCTATTAAATCCTTTACCAACTAATTCTAATAAATCAGCAAACTTCTCAAAGATTGGTAGAGCAACTGCTTCTATTAATGCAAATACAGGTCCTAGTATCTTACCAAAGGCACCTGATATTCTGTTAAGTGTTTCTTGTCCTTCTGCAGTCTTACTTAACGATTCTTTAAATGCTAAGAATAAACCCGCTAGAAGTGTTACTACTGCAATTATAGGGTTGGCAGCAAGTACTTTCAGACCACCATCTAATCCTTTTAGTGAACCACCTACTAAACCGATGATACCTGGTTGTTCTGCAAGAGCATCAGAGAATCTACGAGATTGTATTTCTACATCCTCGAACTGACGTTCCATTGTATTAAGTTCTTTTCTTAATCTTTTAAACTCTGTCTTATCACCTTGTATAGCAGCCTTCTGTAATGCTTTTCTAGTCTTTTCAATAACTGCACCTAAATCCTCAAATCCATCTAATGAATCATCAAGAGATTTGTTTAACTTGTTAAAGTTATCTAGTCCAGTTGTTTCTACATCAACTACCGCTTTATATGTCGTAGTATTATCTGCCATCTTATATTCGTTTCAGAAGGTTCTTTATACCCTTCCATGATTTTGGTACTTGGTACTTACCCTTTGCTATATCAATGTTATCTGATACCTTATGGAATTCAGAATATTGTAATAAATCTATTATGCTCTTTATCATATCTATATAACAAGTTTAGTTAAGTATATTGGTTATCTAACGCATCATTGATAATTGGTCCTAATAGTTGTAATTCACACTCACCTGTTTTTAAATCGTATTGATTAATTGCACGTAAGTGATAATGATTACCTCTAAAGAATATTATATCATTTAAATTTAAATCTACATATGTTGCAAATGGTAATACTGCTGAACACTCTATCAACCTTGTTTTAGGATTATATAATAACCCTATATATTTACTCCAATATTCTGTATATAAAGAACCAGTAGGTGCTACACCATACGCTGGAGTCTCGTTAAAGAATAGTAAAGATTTAGAATCTGCATTAGGAGTATCTGTTACACTACCTGTTGTATAATGGTCTACATAAGGAAACCTATCTAATGTATATATACTAGATGAGTTACCCACTAGAGAGTTAGCTCCACCTATTGAATAAGGTGTAGTTTGTAATTTTCCATTATAGAAAAATAGACGTGGTCTAACCCTTGCAGATTCAAAAGCTGCATTGGATATAAACGTTGGTATGAACATTTTTTCTCTTGCCATAATCTTATAGTTTTAATTAACTTGTTGGACCACCTCCTCCACTACATATACCTATTGACAATACTATTGCACTAGACATATTCATTGTCATTACTGTACCATTATCACAGATTGCTAAGAATGGAGCCATGATGAATGGTACTGTCATATTCGCATCCATAAATATTCTATCTCCAACAGTTGGTAAAGTACCTGTACCATTGTGATATAATGTGAAACATGAAAGACCACCACAAGCTTGACTTGCAGTACCACCTGGATAAGTGTTATATGCAGTACCTTGTGTAAGTGCACCTGTACCAATAACACCACTACCTCCAACATATCTTAATGGAGATGCTGACATTGTAGTTTGTACTTTTAGTTCTCCTTGTGAAAAGAAGTTCTGTGTATCTGTGTAATATGTTTTACCATATTCTCTGTTATTTGTCTTAGTAAAGTTTTGTGATAAGAAATCTATATCTGGTGTATCACCGAACTCTAAGTTCTTAACACCTAAGTTATTTGCAGGTGTTACTTTTATTTTTTTATTTAAATCAACAAACGAATCTATATCTACTACTCTACCTTCTTTATACCAATCATTAAATTGTTTGATAATAAAGTGTCTTGGTTTTGTTTTACTTGGATAGATTTGTAAGTTGTATTTCTTTTGTAATCCTTGTAAGAACTCTAATGATGTAATACCTTTAGTTGCAAAGGGCATATTAGGAGGTATCTGCATGATACGATAATCTGCAATCTCAGTCATCTTAGTTACTTCTAAATAAGATTCTGCATTACCACCTGGTCCTATGATTACATCAGCAGATGTGTTAGCTGTTTGGAATCCATCAATAAAGATTTGTGGGTCATACTGTACACCTCTTGCTAGGGTAACTTGTATTTTTTGTTCTAAATCAAACTCTTCTTCACCTGTACCTGCTTTACCTATTAACCTACGATACATCTGTTCATTCATAAAAGCTAAGGGAACTATTGGTCCATTGAAAGAACCTGATTGAGGGTCCTCTTTAAAGAACAAAGATAAGTTAGGAATACTAACAGTAGAATCAGAACCAGTAACAAGATATTTTAAAGAGACTTCCATTTCGACTGGGAATCCAAATGATGTACCTGTTGTACCAAAGTTTCTTGTCATTGTATATTTAGCACCATCCATTTTAAACGATGGGTCAAATATTGTATTTTCAAAATCTAATGATTCAGATACACCTGATGTTGTAAGTGTAAGTGGTACTGATGAACCACTAATAGGTGCTATCTTTACTAGACCTTCTATGTTTAAATCTATACCACTATAATTGGCTCTCTTATTACCATTATCACAAAGTAAGTATTGGTCATCAAAGACATCAGAATCAAAGAAATCAGATTCAAAGGTATATTGTGATTGTGAGAAGATTGCTTCAACAACTCGTTTAGTACGAATCATTGGTTTCATATCTACTACGTTTATCTGTCCACCAGGGTCATCACCTGTGTTATCAATACCAAAATCATTTCTAGTTGTAGCAGATTGGAATGTATATCCTTGTCCATAATCTACAATAGGATATATAATATCACCAACTTCAAACGAACCACTATTAGTAACAATACCTGCATCAGCAGCAGAACCACTCCATGTTTCTAATATGACTTCCATACTAGCTGTGTGGTTGTACTTATCTAGTGTATCTAAGTTAGTTAAATTGATTTGTGCTAAATCTCTACTAAAAGAAGATAATAATCCAAATATGGATACTGTATATGATTCTATGAACTTGTTTTCTTTTACAATTACATTCTCTAACTGCATATATCCTTGTGCAACATAGAAACCATCGAAATCAAATTGTGCTATTACCTTCTCATTTGTTTTAAACAAGTAAGGTTCATCAACAGATATATCATAGACGTGTTGAAAGAAATCATTATTCTTCTTAGTACCTGGTACTTGTATCTGACGTGTAAAATCACTCGGTAGTGCACCGATATCAAATAAACCTGTTACGTTGTTGGATAGTTTGATTGTTTCATCATTGAATAAATCTAACGTAGTCCCTCTTGCAATAAGTTTGAATACTTTGTTTCTTCCACTTGCTACTGCCATCTTAGAATATTAGTTTATATCCTTGTCCTTGTTTAAAGGAGAATGAATACTGAATTAGTTTATCTACTTTATTTGTTTTTATATTGAAGTTAGATGTTTCTATTGCTAGAGGTCTTACCTTATTGTTTGGTTCATCATATACCCAATATATCTCATCACTTGATAAGAGTTGTTTAAATATCTCGTTATACTCTTCTTTAACATAATCAGAATTGACTGTTAACATTAAAGTAGAATCTATAATGTATTGTTGTATAGATGTCTCGTAATCTTGATAAGATAAAGATGTACCTTCCCAAGAACCAATCTGTGGTTGATATGCACTTCTTTTTGTTTTAAAGTTTTGTTTACTTACAAGATTAAAGTTAAAGTAATCGAATTGACCAAATCTGTTTTTCCATTTAACTCTAATGTTATCGTATTTCTTATCACACTCTTCTGTAAAGAATTGTGATGCTCCTATCTTATTACTACCATTGTAGTTAGAACCAGTAATGAAAAAGATTTCCCATTGTTTTGTAGATGTTGATATTGGCCAATCTGGTTCGTTAGGAGTCATTGGGATTGTTACTACTGAACCCGAAGAGTTGTTAGAAGTTGCAGGTAATGCAACTGCGTTATCTTCACCTGGTTCATCTGATGCAGATACAACGTAATGTGATACATTTGTTTCTGGTCCATTCCATACACTTATTCTACCATAGTTACCATCTAATACAGATTGTGATTGTGGTCCATCTGTCATCGCTGGCCAGTAAGTACTTGTTTCACTTAGTTCTTGATTAACTTGAGATTGGAATAAATCATATCCATCTACTGCTTTGAACGTATCTGATTTAACATGAGAACCAGTAACAAAGATAGAACCACTTTGAAACTGAACGTAGGTATCAATAGCATAGAACTTTACTGAAGAAGAATCTGCTGCTCTTAAATCTAAGAAGGTTGATGCTAGTACTCTTGATACATCAAAGATACCACGACCTGATGGGTTAGGATATTTCTGTAATGTATAGTTTGCACTACTACCACTTTCTGTTAAACTTCCTGTCCAATAGAATAGTTCAGTTAGATATTGGAAAGATGAAGAAGCACGTAACGCTGCATCAGATTCAAATACCGTAAATGCGGTAGGTGATTGTGCAAGTGCTACTGTTGCTGGATTTTGTGTAATTGATAAAGCCATCTAAATACTTTTTCTAATATAACAAAAGGATGTTGTTATATATTGGAACTCTATGATGCAGTGAATTCAGGTCCTGCTTGTTCCCACTTCTTACCAAAGCCTTCAAAGAATACTTCTAATTCTTTTTCATTTCTTTCATTCATAAAGTCATCTATTGCTTTTCTAAGTAATGGAGATGCTGCTCCAACCTTTGCATAAGGTCTACCTTTCATCTTAGTTGTACCATTATGTACATACTTTCCATAATCAGCAGCCTGTGGAGAAATGTTCATTACAAGGGATATCTTTTCACTTCCCTTACGATTACCCTTTTCTTTCTTAATAATCGATTGTGGCGTATTAGCATTGGAGACTGAACGATATAAGTTACCAGTATCAACCGCACGAGTTGGTCCTTGTTGGATTGCCTTGATGGTTTCGGTCTTATATATACCCGCTACGTCTTTTAGTGTTTTCATATTGTTATGGGGTTGGAGGACAACTACCTGTTGGATACATTATTATTACTAAACCATCTCCACCTTCTGCAGCACCATCTGGTCCAAAGGCATCACCACCACCTCCACCACCACCGGTGAATCGTGTTCCACTATCACTATCATTTGCAGAATCAGCACCACTACCTCCTCCGAATAGAACTGCTCCAGCACCTCTTGTACCAACAGAGAATACACCTCCTCCACCTCCACCACCAACTTTGATGGTAGAATCTCCAAGTGTTGGTGAAGTATAAGGTAATACAATAGTAGTACCAGCACCACCATCACCTCCATCGTTATTAACTGCATTACCACCATTAGCAGTAGAACCTGCTCCACCACCTCCGATGTTCTCTCCATTATCAGCACCACCAGTGAATCCATTACCACTATCTCCACCATCTGAGTTTGCAGGTGATACACCTCCATTTCCACCTTCACCTCCATTGGCTTGTACATTCAATTCAGAACCATCACCAAAATAGAAACGAGATGCATCTCCATTTTCTCCATTATAAGATGGTAGTGGTGCACCTGCATCAGCTCCTTCTCCTGCTCCTCCTACTTGTACTACATAGGATTGGTCTCTTTTATATAAGAATACTTCGTTGTTAATAGTAACACCTCCACCACCACCAGCTCCACCAGCAGAACCACCAGATGTTCTTTGACCACCTCCTCCTCCACCACCTACGGTAATAACTCTTACACGAGATGAGAATCCTTTTTCTACATCTACTGAAAATGATTGGTCATTTAATCTGATAGATGAAGTGAACTCGTGATAGTTGTAGGTTTCAGAACCAGAGATGAATGAACCACTCACTCCTCCGTTTGCTTTTAATAAGAAACAATCGTCAACGCCCATAAATGTTAATGGTGTAAATCTCATATTATTTTATTTTATCCAAAGAATGCTCCAGGTACTCCGTATAGTGTTGTTGAATCAAATGTTACAAAAGTTAGAATATCTGTTGTACTTGTCTGTGTAGGTGTATAACCTGCAGAGTTAATCATTTGAATATTAGGTGCTAACGAAGCTGTTGTATTACTTTGGGTTGGTACTCTTAATGATATTGTTTGACCTGGTATAATGTTCTGTGCTGCAAAGTGTGTAACTACACCTGTTGGTAATGCTCCACTAATTGTAAAGAAGTTACCTAAACTACAATCAATAGATGCAGTATTCGATGCAATAGTAATAGTTTCTACATTACCATTTACAGAACCACTTATTGTTTGGTCTCCTACAAACGTTTGGTCTCTATCTAATCTTGCATAAGAACTTGTTTCTGCAATCAATGCATTTACTTCACCTTGTATAGATTGTGTGAATGCGTTGATACCTGTATTGATTACAAGTTGTGAAGAAGTGAAAGCATTTAAAGATGCAGTACTACTATTAAGATGTGATATAGATATATCGTTACTTGCAGTATAGTTGTTTAAAGAACTTGTAGATGTATTCAAGTGTGATATCTGTGATGCAACACTTGATGTGTAAGTATTAAACTTAGTTGTACTTACAAAATCTACAAGTAAAGAAGAACTAAATAGTTCTAATGCATCTATTCTTTGGTCAAATGATGCAGAATCTACAAAGTATGATGCAGTAAACGTATTCAACGAACTCGTAGAAGAGTTTAGATGTGATATAGAACTGTCTACTGATGAAGTGTAGGTACTAAGTGTACTGAACTTATTATCGATTGACTGAGTGAAGGAATTGTATCCACTATTAATCGTTAATTGTGATGCAGTAAATGCGTTTAATGAATTGATTGACACATCGTTACTCGCAGTATATGCATTTAGAGAAGCAGTACTACTGTTCAAATGAGATATAGATATATCGTTTGATTGTGTGTATTGTTCTAAGTTGTTTAATCTATTATCAGTAGATTGTGTATAAGCATTGAATGAACCAGTACTTAGTTTTTGGTTTATTCTTGTATCTGTATCGACAGGGTTACCTTTTAAGAACTCGTTGTTAGGTATGAATACATTACCATTTAAGGTCTGTACATCTGATGCATCATCACCTAAGACGTTAGAACCACTTGAAAATATAACAGAAGCAGATTCTATTGTTATATTTAGTTTCCTTGCATTGATTGTATCAAAGGATGCTGTGTTTGCACTTATATCACCTTCAACAGTTACATTACCAAGTACATCTATTGAACCTGTATGTATCCATGCTCCATTTATATAAACAGAACCACTAACATCTAAATCACCATCTATATCTACATTACCATCAACGTTTAGTTTGTTGTCTATGGTTACATCTTTTGTACTTGCATTTATCTTAATACCAAGATTAGTACCAATACCATCTTGAATTACAATATCCCCACTCTGTGATGTAATAGGTTGTAGTGAATTCTCTAAGTTTAAAATCCCATAAAAGGATTGACTAATAAATAAATCTTTTAAGTTACTCATATCGTTTCTTTATGTATATTGCCACTTTCTAAGTGCATCATCTATTTTGTTATTATCCCAACGTTCAGGTGTTGTACCCCAAACTTTAGGTGTTGTCCATAATTCACATAATTCACAAGTTCCAAAATCCTCGTAAGGTATTGCTAGAACTGGTAAGTTATAGAAATCATAGTCATCTCTATTGTTTACCTCTGACAGTATTTCGAAACATCTAATGTTATCATAACTTGTAAGATAACTTTCTGGTTTTGAATCTGGAACATATTGTGTTGCAAACACTTGTCCTATCGAGCCAGTAACTGCTGTATCTAATACTGCATTAAATAATTCATTCGTTTCACAATCTTTTACTTTGAAATAACTACCATCAGGTATTATCAAAAAAAAAAGACAACGATTTTTATCATTGTGAACGGTTAAAGTGAATTCTGCAGACCATCCACAGAGTCCATTATTGAACCGGTCGGCGAAGGGGATACAATTAATTGCCGAATTAATCTCCATCCCATAGTTACTCTTCTGAGTAAATGCGGTTAAATCATTTAACACACTCAGAGTATTCGCGTGTATATCAACTATATCATCTGTACCATCAAAGGGTACTAGTTGTTTATTTGTTTTCTTATTCTTAGTAATATCATCTCGCATTGTCTTTGATTTATCTGCAACTATCAATTGTACTTGATACTCTGTTACAGTTGGACCAAAGTTTGCATTACTGATTAATACATTACCAATAGGGTATTGTGGAAACTCAGTACTATCGAAGTTGTATATATCACCTTGTGTTACTTTAGCAATAGAAGGATGATTCTTCATTATTGTTTTAAAGTAATTCAATGTATTGTAATATAGTGAAAAGTTCTCTGCTGAGTTCTTTACTACTTGACTTCTACTTGGTGTATAACTTGGTGTGCTCATAGTTTCTTATAATTGAATACCTCCGAAGTATTGATTAGATTGGTCTGGGAATATGTTAGTTGCATCACCTGTAGTTTGTAAGTACTCAGGTAAGTTTTGTGAATTTGCAGTTAAATAATCTTGTAATCTAGTCGAATAGTAATCGGCGTTGTTTAATGCTTTGTTTAATAGGTAATCTATTTCACTCTTAGATGGAGCAACACCAGTCTCTGACTGTTGTTTAACTGCACCATTAGATTTGAATTGTAATGATGAGAATGGTATGTACTCAACACATGAATACCAAATCAAAGTTGGTTTGACATAATCTTCTACTAACGTTTGGTAATAACCAGTAAACGCAGTAGATGCTTCTACATCATCTTGTAGTTTGTTATATAAGACAGTACCTAATAAGTTAAGTATGTATTTTTCTTGTGCAGTTCTTACGAAAGGTAAAAGTGCATCAGCATCAACTGCACCACCTAATGGGGTGTTCTTGATGATATCGTTTCTTGTTATTAATAATCCAAAAGCCATAGTTCTTAGTCTGATTTATAATGTCTATTGAATCCAAAATCAGATGGTCTGATTGGTTCATATTCATCGTTAAAGGTTTCTTCTTTTACTTCATCTTCAGATTCTACTGTATCATCTGATTGTAAGTTGTCATCTATCTCTTGTTGTACTTCTTCTATTGTTTGGTCTGTATCATCAGCAGTATCAGAAAGGATTACAAGAGGTGTCAGTTGTTCGAAATACAAATCTCCTATATCTACTCCACCGTATCTAAAAGCATTGTATATAGCGTTTAAGATTAAGTTTTGGAATGGGAAGATTGTCATCGTTTGCATAATAGAATACGCAGTTTTCATTTCTTCTGATTGAGAAGAGAATCCATTACTTGCAGTTCTAATACCAAATAGTAATGGCGATACAATTCTATGTGCTACAAGTATTCTATCTTGTGAGTACTCTGCAACGTATTGGTACTTCTCGTGAAGGTTCTCCATAGGAAGTGTATCAATAGTTGGCTTGTTAACTGCTTCATCGTTAAACGATACCATAAATCTACCAGCATTCTTAGTACCAGTAAACTTTTGTTCTAATGCAGCTTCAATGGTTTGTCTTTCTTCAGGTGCAGGTACTCCGTTATTGAAGTTAACCATAGCAACAGGCAAGAAACCATTTTCTATATTGTTTAAATGTAGATTAGATAATTCTGCTTCTGAGAATGAGAATTGTAATGCACTAATCCAATCTGGTAATGAGTAATAGTATCTGTTAGGTTCATACTCTTTTATGTAAAGTATTTCCATATCGTTCTCAGAACAACCAAATGCAGGTATATACCTTTTATCTCTTTGTTTTCTTACATCATCCCAATCAGTACAGTAGTAGTATCCATCTACCTTCATACCCTCTATCTTCTTAGCACGTAAGTTCTGAACAGGTGTATGATACATCTTTTTGATTCTTGTATGGTCATCACTCCATAATACTTGGAACGCAGCGTTACCATATAGTTTTAAATCAAATGTTACTTTCTTTAAATCTTCTGATGGAATCAATCTATCTAACTCTGTTTGTCTACCTTCATCGTTTGTAAATAAACCTTTACCATAGATTAAATCACCTACACCATCAATACAAGCTGCATTGGTTGTTGAAGTATTGTATGCTTCTGTTAGTAAGTTAAAGTAATCATCTTGTTCGTGAATACCAACTGGCACCCAATGGTGTCTAGTTCTTCTATCTTCTGTTACGATAGGAATATCCTGTCTAGTAAGATTTAATACATTAAAGTGTGTTTCTTTTTTTATCATAGCACTATATATTCATTATCTGTTACGTTAGATATAAACTTATCATTCTGAGTAACATAGTTTGGTTTATCAATACTTTGTGATGCGTATATCTGCATTGAACCAAAGTAAATAGAACCACTATTACTACCACTAATCTCTACTAAGTACTCCTCACCTGTTTCTACACTACCTTCTAAAGATTGTGAGAATGTTAAGATGTTCTCATAAGGATTGAAGTTATAAGAACTAGTTGGTATAGTATAAGAAGAGGTTGCATATGTTAACATATCCTCTAACTTTAGAGTAAACACATCATTAGAACCTGTGTTTCTAGTTCTAATCACGAATTCATTTGATTGACTTATGTAATAACTCAGCATATCTACGTCTTGTTTTAGACTATAACAACTGCAACTTAACTTGTAATTATCCTGTAAATAGACATAAAAAAACCCTCTCACGAAGAGAAGGTTAATTTACAATTTAATTAAATAAATTATTATTATAAGCTCTTGAGTACTTCTACTATTAACTATATACGATAGTAGGTTGACCAACAAGATTTACAAATGGGTCAGTTGTAGTTGAACCAGATAAGAATGCTGCTGGAAGTTTCTCTTCACCAGTCATCGTTACAGAGTAACCATATAGGTCTCCTAACGCTCCACCAGTTTGGATTGTTCCTGCAGTTAAATCTGCTCCATGCTCTTCACCAACCAATAGTGCATCTCCAGAGTTAGTCCACACAATGATTTGTGGTCTACCGTAAGCTAATAACTTTAACTGAGTAGTCATTTCATTCGTAAGTTTTTTAAGATTCAACACTGTCTCTTGCGAGAAGAATGTTGTTCCGTTTTCTCTTGATGAATTAACTGTTTCAGTATAAGCAGATGTACCTTTAAGTTCGTAATAATATACAGTAGTACCAGCCAATGTAGTTACCTCACCTGAACCATTCTTAGTGAATGAACCAGATTCAAAGTTTATAAAATAAACTCCTTGTAGACCACCTACGCTGTCTTTACATACTTCTTGCCTTCCGGCTGTCAAATTACAACTCATAGTATTTCTCCTTTTTAGTTATTAGTTAATATTAAAATGCACCAAAGTAAACGATATCAGCACCAACACCAAATTGTGTTCCAGCAGTATATCTCATAATTACTCGGTAGTTTTGCGAGCCGTCAAGGTTCGCCATGTCAAGCACTCTTACTTCGTTATGGTCAGAAAGTAAGCCAGTCCCGAAGAACAAGTTAGATTTCTGTGCAGCAACGATTCTATCATCACTCATACCAGGACATAGAACTAATTCTATACCTTGGAAGTTTAATGGTTTCTCACCAACGTTTAATTGGTTGTTGTAAGAATTGTTTACAGGGTCAACTAATCCTGAAAGTGCAGATTGATATGCTCTTGCAGTTTTAGAACCGATATAGATAACTAAATCTTCTTTACCATATACGGCAGAAGGGATAGTATCGTAAACATCTTGTAAAGTTTGTACTACGTTAGCAGCAGTAATAGAACCAGATACGATAGCACCGTCTCCATTTCTTCTTGCAGCTTGTACAGCAGTAGTTAATCCAGTTGCAGCAGATGCAGATAATGCACTTTCGAATCCACCGAACTCACCATTTGTAGTAGAAACACCACTCCAAATATCTTGTTCAGTTTTTTCAGCAACTTTACCTCCAACGTAAGATACTAGGAAATCGTTGAAATCTCTTGGGATTTCATCGAATGCACTGTATCCAAGTTGTAAAGCATTCCAAGAATCAACGAATTCTTGCTTACAAAGTGATAAATTCACTTGCAGTTCTTTTGGTTGTAGTATTCTCTCTTCGATAGATACTGAACCACTTGTTACGAAATCACAAGAAGCATCTTGTACGATTCCAGAAACGTCTACCTTTTGAATCACCTCCTTAAACTTAACGTTAGGCTTGATAGTTACCAATTGGTTATCAAGAGTCCTAGCAGATAGCAACGCTGCTGCAATATAATCAGCAGCCGCTTCACCAGCGTAAGTAGAGTTATTGATTACTGGTTGACCAGTTGTAAAATTTTGTAATTTTCTCATTTTTTCTCTCTCTTTTTTAATTATCTATACATTTTTGATAATACCGTATTGTGAGAATTCGGTATCTTGTATGTATTCTTTTTGTTAGTTTTACTGAATTTTGATTTAGCTTCGATAGGAGCTCCATCTAATTTCTTAGATTCCATCTCTTTTTCTTCTTCTAATTCTTCTTCAATTTTAATTTCTTCCTCTTTGATTTCTTCGAAATATTTAGTAAGTTCTTCAATTCTTTCTTTCATTTCTTCAATCTTAGATTCAGCTTCTTCCATTTTTTCAGCAAGTTTACCTAGGTCAACGATTTCAGCGTCTTTATCAACAACCTCCTCGTCTATTAGTTCTTCTTCCTTCTTTTCATCTTCTAAAGCAATTTGCTCATCAGATGACTTTGCTGTTCCAGCTTCTGGTAGTTTTGCTACTTTAACTGTTTCAACATCAGCCATTTCTTCTTCTTTCTTCTCGCCTTCTTCAAGTTCAACGTTTTCTCTTTCTGATATGTGACCATCCTTTACAAAGATTTTGAACAACACAGACTCACCTTCAGCACCGGTAAGTTCTAATTCATGTTCACCATCTGGTGCAGGGGATTTAGACCCATCTTCAGAAACGATTTCAACTGTTTCACCCACATCGAAAGTTGGAGATTCTAAAAGAGTACCATCGGCTAGTTTTGCGTATGCAAGTTTAATGGCTTCATCATTTTTTAATGATAATAGAGTCATTACCTTGCTAAGTACTGTGTTTGAATTCATAGTTTCTCTCTCTTTTTTTAGTGATACGTCATATATAACATCGTATATATAACACTTCTGGTTAAATTTATAGTAATTTTTATTTTATGGTTTATTAAGTTCTTGATTGATATATTGGTACACCTGCATTTAATACAGAACCTGATGTAACACTACCGAGTGAATCTCTAATAGTTTTCATCTGTGGTAATGATGTATCTGAGTAATCTTCATTACCTAAATTTGGAAATCCAAACTTACCATTTAATTGGTCTGTTAATGTAGCACCAGTTGTTTGTTCTTTCTGGTCCTCGTGTAATCTATAAAGTAATTGTGCAGGTTTATCTAATATGTTAGTTGGTTGACCCCATGGTTGTGAGGTTATAGTATTTAGTTCATCTTGTGTTAACGAAGATGTATAATATGCAACTTCTCCATAAGAACCACTTGCAACTGCTAATCTTGTAATCTTATCATCATATCCAAACGTAGTTTTGTTACCACCACTATTAGCAATATCATTACACCATTGTTTAGTTCCTTGATTACTTCCATTGTCTCTGTTCTCATGTAATGCACCAACTGTAACACCATTTAAGGATGCTCTCCATACATCTGAATGGTCATATGCAATTGCAATAGTAAATGGTTTATGGTCTGCATCATTAGGGTCCCATTGATATATAGAACCACTATCTATGATTACCATACCATCGTTGTTACCACCACCACTATGTCTTTCTCTGATTGAGATACTAAACGTACCTTTTTCAAATCCATTAGAGTTACCTTGACAGATGACAGGATAGTTACTAGCACCACCGATTTGTAAGTTATTAGTACCTGCTACATAAAACTGCCACCATGCAGATAAGTTGTTAGATACACTACACCATAACATATATTTCTTTTCACTTTCAAACGATGATTTAAATACATCAGAACCAGGCCATGCTTGTACTACTATTGTACCATTGTTACCTGTAGTACCAGGAGTACCATCAGTCCAAAAATCAGAATTAGGAATACCATATCCATTCTTTTTATCTGTGTTATCTACTGCATAGTTAGAGTTATCTAATCTATCGTTAAGAGTTACTTTGTTTCTATTATTTGCTAATGGAAAGAATGACATATTAACTTAAGTTGTTTATAAAGGTTGCGTATGCTACACCATCTATTGATGCTATTGATATGATATCTTTTGCACTAAAGACTGGAGTTGGAACATAACTAGTACCTTGACCAAACTTAAAGTTAGAATCAAATGATATAGAACCAGTTGCTCCACCAGGTTGTGATAATAAGATGTTTGCACTTTGTCCACTATTAGAGAAGTTAGTAATAGATAGATGAGTATCTGCACCACCTACGATATCTAATTTATATGTGTTTGCAGTTCTTAAATCAATAGATGCAGTATTACTTGATACAGTTAGTGTAGTAATAGCACCTCCGATAGAACCATCTACATCTACAACACCTTTTGGTTTAAATGAACCAGTAACTTCTAAGTTGTTAGTAGTTGCGTAGAATGAACCTGTCTGTTCAAAGATACCACTTGCACCTCCTGCAAATGATGAGGTTGGAACTGCTTTAGTTACATTGTTAACATCACCTACCCATGCGTAACCATCTTGTAATGAAGCGGTTACAGTACCACCAATAGATAAAGTAGTAACAGAACCACTAATGTTATCAGGTGCTGTAATATCTCTTAAGAATGTTATAGGTTTGTAATATCTTGTAGTACCATCTTGATAAGCTCCGATTACTGTTCTACCATCTGCACCATCTTGGAATCCCATTGCTAATTGAAATGCAGCGTTACCATTATCATATCCATCAAATGTAGTTTCACCGAAGTATGCTTCGAACTTACCATCACCAGGAGCACCAGCATATGTACCATTATCTTTTAAGATATATGCTTGGAACGTCATGGATGTACCATCTGTGTTTACGATAAAGGAGTTGAACTGACCAGGTGATGAAGGTGTAAACAAGTTAACAGAACTACCATCGTAGTTTAAGTTACTATCAGTTAGAGAGTTACTACCATTGTAGATAGGGAACGTATTACTTGTACCACTACCTTGTAATGCAGAACCTGTAAAGGTATTTAAATCTGCTACTGAAGAACTAACTGTTTGTACTGTTGTGTTTAACGTAGATACGTTAACACCATCTACGGTACCTGTTGTTGTTATGTTACCTTGTACATCTGTATTAGAGTTTAAGGTAATTAAAGTACCACTATCAGAGATGTTAGAATCGTTTAGATTGTGTTTACCATCTGATTTAGGTATTGTGTTACTTGTTAAGTAGATAGGTGAACCTGCAGTATTGTATTCAGGTCCTTGTATTAATACACCAAAGTTATCAGGATCACCAGATGCAGTATATTCTGCAAACCAATCTTTTGTACTACCATCGAATTGTAATGATGCAGTTGCTTGTGTAGAACCACTATCTATTATTTTTATACCAGCAAATCTTTCTGTTGGTGTATCGTTGTTTAAGATTAAGAACGCATCTCCTATAATCTTAGCACTACCAGTTACAGATTGTATATATCCGAATGAACCAGTACCACTTACTGAGATGTTGTTAAATGATTGTGTACCTGTAAAGGTATTGTTTTTATTTATAAATGCAATAGAGCCAGTTGAAAACTCTTCTGGTACTCCATTACCATCTCCTACCCATATGTATCCTTCTGTAATGTTTGGTAAATCGTTACTTCTACCACTACCTTGGATTACTATCTCTCCAGCACTTACGTTTACTTTACCTACAACACCTATGTTTTGTATTAGTGATGTACCTGTTGGTTTAGTTTGTGTAAATGAACCATTTGTATTTACATATATGTTTCTACCTGCAGTAAACCCATCAGTATTAACACCAACGATTTTACCACTTACAGTTGCTTCACCTACTGCATTAGCGTTTATATTTTGTTGTAGTACTGCAACTGCTGGCATTGTATTTGCAGAATCGTTACTTGCACTTGCAATGTTTATGTTCTCACCAGTTACTCCAGTTGCGTAGACAGGTGTACCTTTTACAAGATTAACACCTGATGTGTTCTTTACATTAATGATTACTTCTTGTGCAGTTTCACTAAACTCTGCATGAGATGCTGATGTTGCGTTTACTACATTGTTAACTGTAAGACCAAATGTAGAACCATCACCCTTTGTAAAGGTAGAGGTTGCATCAGTTACAGAACCAGTAATCATAAACGAACCAGTGTTGATTGTACCACCTGGTATTATGTTTGTGAATGTACTACCATCTCCTTTAGTAAACGTCTGTGTTCTCGTTCCACTATCAAAAGAAGCAGTTGTTAATAAAGAACCTGTGTCTGTTGCTCCACCACTACCACCTGGTATAGTGTTAGTATATGTTGTACCATCTGCCTTTGTAAATGTTTGTATTCTTGTACCACTATCGAATGATGATGTAGTAACAAATGAACCAGAGTCATTGGATACAACCATTGAATCAATAATATCACCTTGAAAGTTTCTAAGTATTGCAGGTGTTATTGCTTGAGAGTTGTTATTAGGAAAACTATTAGAGTTCTCCGTTCTTAATTGTGATTTACTTTTACTACTCATAATTCCTATTTCGTTATTGTTATATCAAATCCTGCAGAGAACCCTTGGGAGAATCCACCTCTGTTAGTTATTACTTTCTCAGTTTGACCGATTCCTTGATTCATTAAGTATCCATCGCAACATTCGGTACTATAAGTTGAGTTATCTAAACACAAACAACCTCTTCTACTATTCTTAGGTGAGGATTGTCCTACTGTCGGGCCAATCCAAATACCACTTCGTGCATACTTACGTTTAGTTCTGGAATATGACATAATTGTTTTTTGTAATATAACAAAGGGGATAAGGTTTGTATAAGATTCCTATTTATACTTCTTCATCATACTACGATGAATTGCTCTTTCCATTGTGTTCTTATCTGTCATATAGGTTAAAAACAACAAACATTCTTCTAACGGTCTTTGTAAGACGTTGGGAAAATTGAGTATGTTTTCTTGTGCAAGGATTGCCACTGATTGATAACCTTTCCACTTTCTTGAAAAATTCGCTGAATATACGGATGTTGGGTCTCCCCCTTCAATACTTCCTCCTTCGAAGAGCTCAGGATATCTTTCAACAAGTCCAAGTAGATAGTCTTGAAGAAAAAAAAACACCCAAAGTGTACATCCATTGTTACATTCAACCATCTATCTTCATCCCAAGGTTCTACTCCTTGGTATCCTTTAATCTCATACAGAGCTCCTTGTTTCTTTATTACTTCTCTATATAGTATTGCCATGATAGTAGACCAGTTCTTATCTATACTAAGAGTTTCAAACTTACTGATATCTAAGTACGCACCATATGCAATGTTTGCTAAGTTAGGTTCGAATCCATATTCTTTATCTTCTACTTTGACAACCTTTTGTAAATCATACTCTTGATTGTTTAAGAGTACGTTTAAATCGTTTTTAATACTGTCTAAGGTATTCTTATCTAATTTATTAGTTAGTTCAGGAGTTAACTTACAAAGGTTAAATAAAAGGAAAGCATCTTGTGCTTCTTTATCATCTTCGTAATTCTTTAAATCATCTTGTATCTTAAGATATTGTTTTAAGGTTACTGCACTAAAGTCTTTAGGTACTGTTATCTCTATTTCTTTTTTCATATACTATTTCTTTTGTATTGGATTCTTACCAAGTGTTCCTCTTACTTCATGAAACTTAACTGATGCATCTAAATACGGCATTCTCTTCTTATCTGTTACATCTTCGTGTGGTACATCTTCTACTTCTGATTCCAACTTAAGATTGTTAATCTCTATGTTCTTATGACCTACCATTGATTTTAACTTTAAGATATCTGCACGTAATAACTTCTCTCTTGTTTGTCCTAGTTTTAACTCTGCGTTTAAATCTTGTACCAACTGTTTAAGATGATGAGCATACTCACTAACCTTTTCAAGATGGTCATATATCTCATATCTGTTCTTATCTTTGTATTCATCTGGTATATTGATTTCTATTATCTTTGCCATCTTATTGTTTTTTTAAGTAAAGTTTTTCACCATCGTATGATATATCTCTATTCTCTACTAACCAATCAAAGAGTAGTAGTTGATGTTGGGACTCTTCAGCATATGCAGGTATATCCATTTTACCTCCATCTCTTAATATCTTTGCTACTCTATTCCAATACTTCTTGTGTTCTAATTCTATTGCCATTGTTTTTATTTAAATGTTAATGTGTATTTACCTTTGTTCTCTGCTTTGATAGATAACCTTGACATTGCAACGTATCTTAAACTATCTAACAAGTGGTCTAATCCTCCTTGTGGTTTATCTAGTTGTACGCCGTACTTATCTGTCATCCATTCATATGCATATAGTTCGTTGATTAGATTCTGTGATTTACGTTCTACACATAAACCATAGTTCTGTACTACACCGATTCCAAAGTTAATTGAGTTTGGTCCTTTCTTGACTGGTTTAATATTAAAACCACCTCTATATATTTCTTCGATTAATCGTGGGTCTGCACTATCGCCCCATATCTCTGTTTTACCGATGTTTAATTTACCTAGCCTGTTAATGATATCTTTACTTACTAAACCTTTCTCATATAAGAGTTCTCGTAGGTACAACATATCTCCTTGTCTATGTACTGCAATCAAAGCAGTTGGGTCATTAGAAAATCCAAAGTCCATGCCAAGAGCTACTAACTCACATACTGGTATCTCATCTACTATTTGGAATGAGTAGATTGCTTTATCGTTAGGTGCGTATTCTCCTTTACCATAGATTGTCCAATACTTAGGATTCTTATCTTGTAAATCCTCTATTGCTTTTACCATCTCTTTAGGTAGATAAGGATTATCTTTGTAAGTAGTTGTAAACTTCTCTACATCTTCTTGTGTTCTTAACCAATGATAAGGTGATATAGTTGGATTGAATGCTAAGATGATATTGCCAGTTGTACGAATAGATAATTGAAAGTATGCTTCTTCGTGTATCTCTGATGCCTCGTCTATAAACAAGATATCTGATTTAACACCTCTTAACTTATCAG
>Ga0209535_1000635_pt1 | contig 24578 bp, 22 predicted proteins | sample LinPmetageLP28_FD_184041 | JGI IMG/M metagenome (GOLD analysis project Ga0209535, IMG submission 184041) | Marine viral communities from the Pacific Ocean - LP-28 (SPAdes) (version 2) | ecosystem: Environmental > Aquatic > Marine > Oceanic | place: Pacific Ocean | collected 2009-08-22
AGTAAAGTCTAAAGACAATACTCCTTCTATTACCTCTCTAGATTTAACAGAAAAAGAATTAGAGTTTTTATTAGTAACTATTAAAAATGGTTTATTTAAAGGAGAATATGTAGAATTATGTTATAATATTACTTTAAAATTACAAACAAAATATAATGAAGTAAAAAAATAATAAGTTATGTCTTATAATTTAACAAATCTTTCACTAAGAGAATTACGTGCTCTTAGAAAATCAACAGATTTTATTCCAATTACGGGTATTGATGCTATCTTTATAGGTACACTCCAAGTAAAACTTACAGCAAAAATAGAAGGTATTGAAGAGCAATTAAAAGAAAAAGAAGCATCCATTCCTCCCCCTCCTATTTAATAGGAAAAACTAAATTCATATTTATAACAAATATTAAGGCCCGCAAGGGAAGTGGACTGAATAATCAGTAGCCAACCTAATAAGATAGATATGCCAAATTGGAAAAAAGTAATCATCAGTGGATCTAATGCTGATCTAAATGAATTAAAACTATCAGGTCTTTCAACCCAAGGATCTGAAAACACAACCCTTGTAATTAATAGTAGTGGTGTAGTAGGTACTAGAGAAAATGCAGCTTCTAGTGGCTCATCAGGCTCATCAGGCTCATCAGGGTCTTCAGGTGTAAATGGTTCATCAGGTACTAATGGTTCATCAGGTACTAATGGTTCATCAGGTTCAAGTGGCTCTTCAGGTACAACTGGTACAGATGGTACTTCAGGTACTAATGGTTCAAGTGGTTCATCAGGAATAAATGGAACAAGTGGTACAGATGGTTCTTCGGGATCAAGTGGAACAAGTGGTTCATCTGGTTCTTCAGGCACATCTGGTACAACAGGGACTTCTGGGTCCTCGGGATCAAGTGGAACAAATGGTTCAAGTGGCTCATCAGGAACAACTGGTACCTCAGGTACTAATGGTTCATCTGGTACTAATGGTTCATCAGGAACAAATGGTTCAAGCGGATCATCAGGAACAGATGGAACTTCAGGTACAAATGGCTCTTCAGGTACAGATGGTTCAAGTGGCTCTTCAGGATCAAGTGGTTCAAGTGGAATTTCTGGTACATCGGGATCAAGTGGTTCATCTGGTTCTTCTGGTACAACTGGTACTTCAGGTACAACAGGAACTTCTGGATCATCAGGTTCAAGTGGCTCTTCAGGTACAAATGGTTCTTCAGGTACAGATGGAACATCAGGAACTAATGGTAGTTCAGGTTCATCAGGAACAGATGGAACTTCAGGTACAAATGGCTCTTCAGGTACAAATGGCTCTTCAGGAACAAACGGTTCTTCAGGAACAGATGGTTCTTCAGGAACAGATGGTACATCAGGAACAAACGGTTCTTCAGGAACAAATGGTTCAAGTGGTTCTTCAGGTACAGATGGCTCAAGTGGCTCTTCAGGAACAAATGGTTCTTCAGGTACAAACGGCTCAAGTGGTACAAGTGGCTCTTCAGGTACAACTGGTACTTCTGGATCTAGTGGTTCAAGTGGTACAAACGGTTCTTCAGGATCTTCAGGTAGTTCAGGTAGTAACGGCTCTTCAGGATCAAGTGGATCTAGTGGTTCATCTGGTTCTTCGGGACAAGATGGTAACTTTGGTGGTGCTACTTTTAATTATACTTTTGAAACTAATACCAATGTTGGGGCAGACCCAGGTGCTGGAGATATAAGATTAAATAGCTCTACACAAAATGCAGCAACTATATCGGCTATAAGTCAAACAACAGAAGATGGTGATAATATACAAGAGTTTTTAGAATCTATAGATGCCTCAACATCAGCCGTAAAAGGTCATATGAGAATGGCAGATAAATTCTCCCCAGAAAATTTTATATTATTTTCAATATCAAACTTAACAGACATAGGTACATATTGGACAATAAATATAAATGAACAAGCATCATCAGCAGCTTCACCTTTTAGTGCTAATGAAGCAATAATTGTTTCTTTCGCTTTAGTAGGTGATAGAGGGGATAATGGTTCTTCAGGAACAAGTGGTTCATCAGGATCAAGTGGGTCTAATGGTTCATCAGGATCTTCAGGAACAAATGGTTCAAGTGGCTCTTCTGGTTCTTCAGGAACAGATGGCTCTTCAGGCTCAAGTGGCTCAAGCGGATCTTCAGGTACTAACGGTTCAAGCGGCTCTTCAGGTACTAATGGTTCATCTGGTACAAATGGCTCATCAGGAACAAATGGTTCTTCAGGCTCAAGTGGCTCAAGCGGCTCTTCAGGTACTAATGGCTCATCCGGAACAAACGGGTCTTCAGGTACAAATGGTAGTTCAGGTTCATCTGGTACTAATGGTTCATCTGGAACAAATGGCTCAAGCGGATCTTCAGGTACTAATGGTTCATCAGGAACAAACGGTTCATCCGGCTCTTCAGGTACAAATGGTTCATCAGGTACAAATGGTTCAAGCGGATCATCAGGAACAGATGGAACTTCTGGTTCAAGCGGTTCAAGCGGCTCAAGCGGTTCAAGCGGCTCTTCAGGCACAACTGGTACTTCAGGTACAAGTGGTGTTTCGGGCTCTTCAGGCTCTTCAGGCTCTTCTGGTTCTAATGGCTCGTCAGGTACTTCAGGTTCAAGTGGAACATCTGGTTCTTCAGGAACATCTGGTTCTTCAGGAACTTCTGGATCAAGCGGTTCAAGCGGTTCTTCGGGCACAACTGGTACTTCAGGTACAAGTGGTAATACAGGAACATCTGGCTCAAGTGGCTCATCAGGTTCTTCAGGAGTAAATGGAACAAGTGGCTCATCAGGAGTAAACGGAACAAGTGGTTCTAGTGGTACAAGTGGAGTAAATGGTAGTTCAGGTTCAAGTGGAGTAAATGGTAGTTCAGGTTCAAGTGGAACAAATGGCTCAGCAACAATTTCAAATAATGTTGATAATAGAGTATTAACAGCTACTGGAACATCAACAATTAATGGTGAATCTAATCTTACTTTTAATGGATCATTACTATCAGTAACTGGTTGTCTTTCTGCAACTGGAAGAATAAACTTTGGAACAGATAATGACCAATTAGGTTCATGTGCTTCTATATTAGGTGGAGAACTTAATACAATAATTATGGGTGCTAGCCATTCTACAATAGGAGGTGGTTTTAAAAATACTGCATCAAATGCAAGTACAGATTGTACTTTTATAGGAGGAGGATGTGGTAATAAGGTAGCAAGCCAATATAATATAGTAGTAGGTGGTCAAAATAACTCTTCTGCAAATAATTATGCAGCTATAGTTGGTGGTGCCAATAACAATAATCAAGGTTGTCATGGATTTATAGGAGGAGGTTCTAGTAATACTAATAGTCTTAATTGTGTAACATCATTAATTGGAGGTTGTTTAAATTATATTGATGGTAATGTTAACTGCTCAATTTTATTAGGAGGTAGAGAAAATTGCATGTACGCTGGTAATAGTTTACCTGCTTATTGTACCCAATATGCTTTTGTAGGTACTGGTTGTAAAAACCAAATTAATAAATCAGGTTGTCAAGCCTGTTTTTCAACAATATTAAATGGATCTCATAATGAAAATTTCTGTAATTTTTCTTTTATAGGAGGAGGAACAAAAAATACTTCATCTGTAAGTTTTAGTACAATTTTAGGTGGAGAACGAAATTCAATAACAACTGCAGGGTGTGGAATTTGCTGTTCTGGAAACAATTTTATTGGAGTAGGATATTTAAATACTATCCAAGGTAGTCTACATGGAAGTGTAATTCTTAGTGGTAATACTAATTGTATTACTGGTTCTAATACCTCTAACGATTTGGCTCTTTTGTCCTGTAATAATATGATAGTGGGGGGCCAGACAAATAAAATACTAGTTGCTGAAAGATCAAACCACAATGCAATAGTTGGTGGTAGATGCAATATTATATGCACTACAGGACCCAGTTATGCTTCCCAATCTACTGGAAATAATGTAATTGGAGGTGGTGCGTTTAATTTTATGATTATGCGTTCTGATGTTGGTCAATTTTGTCTCGGAGCTCAAGGAGGTAATACTATATCAGGAGGAAAGGGTAATAAAATTTGTTGTGTTGGTAATAGTTTCATAGGAGGGGGGGTTAATAATATAATGTGCTGTGCTGGAGTGCATAATGTTATCGCTGGAGGATCACAAAATAAAATAAGATGTCAAAGGGGTAATTCCATTCTTGGAGGGTGTTGTAATATAATATGTGGAAATCAATCAACACAAGGATGTAATGCTATTGTAGGTGGTTTTGGTAATTTAATAGGAGCGGGTGATGCTTGTGTTTATCTTAATACAATTGGAGGTGGTTCGGGTAATAAAATTTGTTGTGATAGTCAAAATAATTTTGTAGCAGGATGTAATAACTGTTTAGGTGCTGGAAGTTCTTCAAATAATTCAAGATTTTCTGCAGTATTTGGATGTAATAATAAAACCTGTGCTGATCATAATTTAATGTCAGGGTATAATAATACTATAGGGTCAAGTTATAATAGAACAGCTATTTTAGGTACTTATGGTAAAACTGCAACTGCAGATGATCAATTAATGGTTTGCTGTATTTGTGCTTTTGGATCTTTAAGTAAAGCTTCTGGTACATTTACAATTGATCACCCAAACCCATGTAAAACAGCAACACATCATTTAAAGCATAGTTTTGTTGAATCACCAACAGCTGGGGATAATGTATATAGATGGGAAGTTGATATTGATGATACACTTCACGGTGAGATAGTTCTTCCAGAATATTATAGATATTTAAATGAAAATTCTCAAGTATGGATTAATCCTGTAAATAATTTAGGTAGAGCATTTGGTATAGTAAATATTAGTGCAACTAAAGTAAAAATTACAACATCAGACCCTGGAAAATTTAATGTGTTAGTTATTGGAACTAGAAAAGATAAAGCAGCAGTTGAAGCTTGGAAAGGTGTTGAAATTAAAAAAACAAAAGAAGAAAAATTAAATAATAGAAATTAATTTAAATAAATAAATTAATATTTATAACAAAATATAATACAAATGACACATACTTGGAAAATTTACGATCTTAAAAGAACAATATCAACTGGAGTAGTTACTGAAGTAACATATGCTTGTGAATCAGAAGATAATGGACATGGGTCAAGAAAAATAGGATATTTTAACATTTCTGGTGATCCTGCTGATGCCGAATTTATTGCTTATGATGATTTAACAGAAGCTAATGTTTTAGAATGGTTAAATGATAATGTTGAAAAACAAGTATTTATGGATGCTAATACACTTAGTATACAAAATTCAATTGCAAGTGCAGCAGCTATAACAGAAAAAGATGGTACTCCTTGGTAATATAGTTAGGAGTATCTAAATTAGTTTCGTATATTAGTTTTAATGTAAAAATAGTTATAAATGAATATTATATTTCAAATAGATGGTGGTTTAGGTAAAAGTATTATGGCAACAGCCATGATTAAAGTTATTAAAAAAAGATACAAAAATTCTTTTCTTATAATTGTAACAGCATACCCCGATGTTTTTTTAAATAATCCTAATATAGATGAAATTCATCTACCTACACAAGTAAATGGTTTATATTTAAAACATATTAAGGATAAAGATTGCAAGATACTTGTTAGTGACCCGTATAGAGATACAGATTTTATAACTGAAAAACCCATTCATTTATTTAAAACTTGGTGTAAAATATATGGTTTAAAATATAATAATGAACAACCTCAAATTTATTTATCTCAACCTGAAATAGATTATTTCACACCTTATTATAAAACGGATAAACCTATATTAGCTATGCAAGTTAATGGTGGTCCAGCAGGATTAGGTTACCAATATTCATGGACAAGAGATATACCAGAAACTACAGTATTAGAATTAATAGAGCATTATAAAAATGATTATACTATAATCCATATAAAAAGAGAGGATCAAAAGGTTTACCCTGATACTATGCAAGCCTTAGATGGATATAGAAGTATAGCTATACTTTTACAAATGTCGGATAAAAGACTATTAATTGATAGTTTTGTTCAACATTTAGCAGCTTCCTTAAATAAAGAATCTACAGTATGTTGGTCTAGTACTAAACCTGAAATATTTGGGTATAAAGTACATAACAACATTAAAGCAGAAAAGTTTACAAAAGAACCAAATCTTTTACAAGCAATATATGGTCCTTTTGCTTTATCTGAAGATATAAGTACTATTCCTTATAATGATTTAAGTGAAGTATTTGATACAAATAAAATTATAACTTCTATAAATAACCAAAAATGATATATTGGTTTACAGGGCAACCAGGATCTGGTAAAACAGTATTAGCAAATTTATTAAAAGATAATTACTTACCCCATGCTTATCGTATAGATGGGGATGAAATGAGAGAGTTATTTACTAATAAAGACTACTCTATAAAAGGTAGAATAACTAACATAGATGCGGCTCAAAAAATAGCTCATTATTTACATAATCAAGGTAAAGATGTAATTGTATCTCTAGTATCTCCCTATTTAGATCAAAGAGAAGAATTTAAATTAAAATTAGGTTGGCCCCTTAAAGAAATTTATGTACATTATGATAAATTAATAAACCTTAGGGGTAGAGAAAAATTTCATGTTTTAGACTTTCAAAAACCAATTTGTGAATTTTTAAATATTGATACTACAGTTGATACTCCTAATGAATCATTAACTAAAATATTAAAATATGTTAAAACAGTATAGTATGTTTATTGGTAGATATCAACCATGGCATGAAGGGCATCGTTGGTTAATAGACCAAAGATTAAATGAAGGAAAAAATGTATGGGTAGCTATTAGATCTAGACCAGATTCCCCAGATGAACCTTGGGGTGCTGATAGGGTTCAAGATAATATTAAAGAAGAACTTAAAGATTTAATTGAAGAAGGAAGAGTAATTGTTTCTATTATCCCTGATATTGAATCTATTAATTATGGTAGAGGAGTAGGATATGATATAATAGAGCACATCCCACCAAAAAAAGTAGAAAAAATATCAGCAACAAAAATTAGAGAAAAATTAAGAAAAAGTGGTAAGTTATAAACGACACATTGCAAAAACAATATCATGGAGGATAATAGGAACAATAGATACAATACTAATTTCAGGAATTATAACTGGTTCTTGGGAAGCGGGTTTAGCTATAGGAGGAATAGAAGTTTTTACTAAAATGCTTCTTTATTTTTTTCACGAAAGAATTTGGTATAAATTTTCAAAATTTGGGGTAAATGGTAAAAGAAAATCTTAATGTTTTATTTTTAGCACCTCACCTTAGCACTGGTGGTATGCCTGCTTTTTTATTAAAAAGAATAGAGTCATTATCTAATTACCCCAATATAAATTTATTTGTTTTAGAATGGTGTAATTATAGCCATACTTTTATAGTCCAAAAAGAAAAAATAATTAAATTAGTAGGGGAAAACTATTTTAATTTTGGAGATTTATATACACCTGAAAAAGGTATACATGGTGAAAAAGAAAATATAATAGAATTTTTATATGAAAAAAAAATTAATATAATTCATATAGAAGAAATACCAGAAGGATTTGATTCATTTAATCCATTTGATAAAAAACTTTTAAAAAAATTATATAGTAAAAATCATCCATGGCGTATAGTTGAAACATGTCATAATATGTATTTCCAACCAGATACCGAAAAATTATTTGAACCCGATGGGTACGCCTGTGTTACTCCTTATCATGTAGATAATACATTTAAAAACAAACAATCACCAAAAGAATTAATTACTTTTCCAATTGATGATTCTATTATTTACAATGAAACTAGAGATAATTTATTAAATGAAATGGGATATAAATTAAAAGGAGAATTCCATATTATTAATATAGGGTTATGGACTCCAGGTAAAAACCAAAAATATGCTTTAGAAATTGCTAAATTTTTATATGATAAATATGGTTTTACTTATATTTTTCATTTTATAGGAAATCAAGCACCAAATTTTAAAGAATATTGGGGACCATTAAAGGATAAATTACCTCCTAATGTTAATATATGGGGTGAAAGAAATGATGTAGATAAATTTTTTAAATTTTCTGATTTAATGTTATTTACTTCTGACTGGGAATGTAACCCTATAGTATTAAAAGAAGCTATATCGAATAATAAAAAAATAATGGCTTATAATTTAGATCATTACGGGGATGAATATACTCCTTATATTGTTCCATTAAGTGGAAATGTAGTAGATGATTCTAATTCTTTAATTAATACTATTTTTACACCTATTAAATATAATGTTAAAGAAAACAAAAATAATATTAAAAATTTTGCTTTAAAACATATTAATTTTTATAAATCTTTATTAGAAAATGAAACAAAAAGACAATAAAATAAAAATAAGTTTTGAATATGGTCCTAAAGTAGAAATTATAGGAAATAAACCAAAAAATTATTCTATAAAATTTATTAATGGTTTTAATAATGAAGTAGTACATAAAGATATTATTAAAAATAATATGTGGACTAAAGCTCATTTAGAATATTATATTCCTTGGATTATAGAAATAGATGGAAAAATAGCCCATAAATTTAATGTTAAAGATAAAAAAGTAAAAATTACATTTGATTCTAAGTCAATAGGTGATACAATTGCTTGGATACCTCAAGTTGTAGAATTTCAAAAAATATATAGTTGTAAAGTATGTGTTAGTACATTTCATAATGAATGGTTTGAAAACTTAGAAGCATATAAAAATATTAAATTTATAAAACCAGATATCCCATATAATGCTTATGTTCATTATAAAATAGGATGGTTTAAAATTAATGGGAAATGGGATAATGGTTTAAAAAACCCAATTCAAGCTAATTCAATACCTTTAATAAAGACTATAACTGATATTATTAATGTCCCATTTAGGGAATTAAACTATGGTTTAGATTTTAAACCTAGTAAAAGACCTATAAAAGAAAAGTACATTTGCATTGGTCCTAGATCAACAGCAGGAATAAAAGAATGGCCATATGATAATTGGAAAGAATTAGCTACTAAATTAACTAAAAAAGGATATAAAGTAATTAATTTATCTTATGAAGGATTTGAAGGTAAAGATATTATAAATAAAAAAGAACTAGATTGGCCTACTACTTGGAATTATATGCACCATGCAGAAGTATTTATTGGATTAGGTTCTGGTTTATCTTGGGTAAATTGGGCATTAAATAAACATACTATAATGATAAATAATTTTATTCCATATGGTTATGAATTTACTAATAATTTAACTAAAATAGAAAACCACTCAGTAAATAATAATGTATGGTCAAACCCCCATTATGTATTTGATGCTGGAGATTGGAATTGGGACCCAGAATATCAGGGTACTGAAAAACAACATATAGCACAAAAATCAATTACAGTAAAACAAGTATATGAAAGTATAATAAAACATTTAACTAATAAAAATTAATTAATATTTATAAACAAATAAAATAAATTATGAGTGAAAAAATCAAGTTATCGAAGGAAGAATTAAAAACTCTTAAAGGTTATCAACAACAACAAAATCAATTTACTTTTGAATTAGGTAATGTAGATATTCAAAAAGCAATTTTAGAAGGGCAAAGAAGTGCAATTTTAGAAAATTTTGCTAATTTACAAGAAAAATCTAATAAATCAGCTAAGGAACTACAAGAAAAATATGGTGACGGGAATATTGATTTAGAAACTGGAGAATTTACTTTAGTAAAATAGTTTTTTGAAAGATTTTTTAATATTTATAATAAAACAAATATTAAAATAATATAATAAGATGGCAGAAACATTAATATCTCCTGGCGTATTAGCAAGAGAAAATGACCAATCATTCATTACAGCACAACCCTTAGTAAGAGGAGCAGCTATTATTGGACCTACTGTTAAAGGTCCTGTTGAAAGACCTACTTTAGTTAGTAGTTTTAGTTCATTCCAAGCAAGATTTGGAGGAGCTCTTTCAAGTGGATCAGGTCAATTTACTAACTTAACATCAATTGCAGCAAACCAATACTTTCAAAATGGTGGAGCATCACTACTAGTTACACGTGTAGTATCGGCTTCATCTACTTGGACATCTGCTACTAGTTCATTAATCCCTACAGGATCAAATGGTTTTGGTACAAATGGAGCAGTAAATGAATCTCCATTCGTTCTTGAAACAATTTCTTCAGGTGAAATAATGAATAATGGAACAACATCAGATGGAAATGGTTCACTAGTAAGTGGATCTGTAGATAATGTAAGATGGGAAATTGCTAGTGTTAATAGTGCTTCTGGTGTATTTTCACTTCTAATTAGAAGAGGAAATGATACTCAAAATAATAAAGTAGTTCTAGAATCATATAATAATATTTCATTAGATCCTTTTTCTAGAAATTATATAGCAAAAGCAGTAGGTGATTTAACTACTACAGTAGTAACTTCTGATGGGACTACATATTTACAAGAATCAGGTTCTAACCCTAATATTTCTGCTTATGTAAGAGTTAAACAAGTAAATTTCAAAACACCTAATTATTTTAATAATGATGGATCTGCAAAAACAGAATTTACTGGTAGTTTACCTGCAGTAGGATCAGGTAGTGTTTTTGGTGCATTTGGTGAGGGAGCTGGAAGTAATGAAGCTACAACAGCTACTAACAGATATTACCAAGATATAGATGCTACAAATGTACAAGGGTTAATAGCTGGTGATTATACTACCGCTATTGCATTACTTGCAGACACTGATAGTTACCAATACAATGTAATATCAGCTCCAGGATTATATTATCAAGCATATTCAGCACCTTTAACTAGTTTAATTAATAATACTATTGCTAGAGGAGACTCAATAGCAGTAGTAGATATGGTACCTTATAATGCTTCAATTACTGTTGTAAACCAACAGGCTGGAGGTTTAGATACTAGTTACGCAGCAACATATTGGCCTTGGTTACAAACTATTGACCCAAACAGTGGAGAATTAGTTTACATACCAGCTTCTACATTTATACCAGGTGTATATGCATTTACAGATGCGTCAGCAGACCCATGGTTTGCACCAGCAGGTATTACTAGAGGAGGAATGGGACAAGTTGTTAGAGCTGAAAGAAAATTAACATCAGGAAATAGAAATACTTTGTATGAAGCAAATGTTAACCCAATAGCTACATTCCCTAATCAAGGAGTAGTAGTATTTGGTCAAAAAACATTACAAAAAGCAGCTTCTGCATTAGATAGAGTAAATGTACGTAGATTGTTAATTGTACTTAAAGATTATATTTCTCAAATTGCTGATAACTTAGTATTTGAACAAAATACAATAGCGACAAGACAAAATTTCTTAACGCAAGTTAATCCTTATTTAGAATCAGTACAACAAAGACAGGGATTATATGCCTTTAAGGTAGTAATGGATGAAAGTAATAACACACCAGATGTTATAGATAGAAATGAGTTGATTGGACAAATATTCCTACAACCAACTAAAACAGCTGAATTTATTTTACTAGATTTCAATGTATTACCAACTGGAGCAACATTTCCAGCATAAAAACTAAAAAGATAAATATTTATAATAAAATAAGATAATAAAATGGCAGTATTAAACCCAAACGAAATATTTTTCACAGCTTTCGAGCCAAAACAAAAGAATAGATTTATCGCTTTTGTAGATGGATTCCCAGCTTACATTATGAAAGGTGTAGGAGCTGTAACCGTATCACAAGGAACAGTACCTTTAAATCATATTAACGTTCAACGTTTTGTAAAAGGTAAAACAACTTGGGGAACAATTCAGTTTACACTATTTGACCCAATTACTCCATCTGGTGCACAATCAGTAATGGAATGGGTTAGATTACATCACGAATCAGTAACTGGTAGAGATGGTTATAGTGATTTCTATAAAAAAGATCTTACAATTAACGTACTAGGACCTGTAGGTGATATCATTTCAGAATGGATTATCAAAGGAGCATTAATCACAGAAGCTTCATTTGGAGATTATAATTGGGATACTGAAAATGCTGCTCAAGAAATTACAATGACTGTACAACCAGATTATTGTGTATTAAATTTCTAAAAATTTTACCCACCCCTAATTTGAAAAATAGCTTGGCTTCGGTCAAGCTTTTTTTTATCTTAATATGTATCAACGATAAAAACGTTTTAACTAAATAAAGATTATGGCTGAATTTAAATTCCCAACAGAAGAAATAGAATTACCCTCTAAGGGTTTAGTATATTCAAAAGACAACCCTTTATCAAGCGGTAAAGTAGAAATTAAGTATATGACTGCTAAGGAAGAAGATATTTTATCTAACCAAGCATATATAGAAAAAGGTAATGTACTAGATAAGTTATTAGAATCAGTAATTATTTCTAAAATAGATTTAAAAGATCTAATTGTAGGTGATAAAAATGCAATTTTAATTGCTACTCGTATTTTAGGATATGGATCCGATTATAAAACAATAGTCAACGGAAGAACAGAAACAATTGATCTTTCAGAATTAGAAAATAAGAAATTTGATAATTCTACTATGATTGAAGGTAAAAATGAATTTGCTTTTACCTTACCTTATAGTGATACAAAAATTACATATAAATTACTAACGGGTCATGATGAATCTAAAATTGAAAGAGAATTAAAGGGACTTAAAAAATTAAATAAAAATTCATCACCTGATGCTTCTACTAGATTAAAATATGTACTAACCTCGGTTAATGGAGAAACTGAAGCTAAAGATATTAGAGAATTTGTAGATACCTATTTTTTAGCACGTGATGCTAGAGCATTTAGAAAACATATAAGTGAAACATCACCTGATGTAGATCTTAATGTAATTCTAGATTCAGGAGAGGAGGTAGTTGTGCCTATTGGGCTTAACTTTTTTTGGCCTGACTTTGGAGACAGCACCTCAAATTAGATTAAATATATTTAAACAAATCCACGAAATAATTTTTCACGGTAAAGGTGGGTATGATTATAATACTATTTATAATATGCCTATATGGCTACGTAAATTTACATTTAAAGAAATAAATGATTTTTATGAAGCGGAACAAGCTGCTATGAAAAAAGAACAATCTGCCGGTAAAACATCACTAGTAAACTCAGAAGGAAAAATTAATACCCCTCAATTTAAACAAGCTTCTAAAGCATATGAAGGAAAGAGTAGCTACAAATAGTTACTCTTTTTCATATTTATAATAAAATCTAATTATAATGGCGAGTCTTAAGGAAATTGAAGAAGCAAAATTAGCAGCTAAAGCCCTCAATGAAGAATTAGGGTATTTAGAAGATGCCTTTCTTTCAATAGGCCAAAAAATAAAAAATGAAGTTACAGGTCAATTAGAAGGTGCTAGTAAACAAACTAAAGAATTAAGTAATAAATTTTCTACAAACCTTAATAATGCTATAAAGCAAAATGCTAGCTCTTTAAAAGAGATAACAAAACTCCAAGATCAAATAAGTAAAGGTGTTAATGTTGAAGCAAAAATACAAAAAGAATTAGAAAAAATTGCAACTAGGAAAAAAACAATTGCACGCCAACAAAATATTCTTACAGCAAATGGTATAAAAATAAATGAAGAGAATATTAAACAACTTCAATCTCAATTTTCTGTACAAGAAGACACTCTTAATACCCTATCTCTATCAAATATAGAAAAACAAAAACAAAAATCTTTATTAACTTTACTTGGAGAAGGAGGTGCTAACCTATTAGATAAACTTGATAAATCGGGCACAGCATCAAAACTACTGAAATTAAATCTAAAAGATACAGTAACCCCAATGAGGTTAATGGAACTTGCTATAGGTTTTGTAGTTGATGCCTTTCTATCCTTAGATGCCACAACAGAAAAAGTTGCAAAAAACCTAGGAATAAGCTTCCATGAAGCTGCTGGGATGAATTCACAATTTTCTCAAATTGCACAAGATTCAAATAATATATTTGTTACTACTGAAGGTATTGCGAATTCTCAAATAGAATTATCTAAAGCCCTTGGAACTAATGCAATGTTTACTAGTGAGATGTTACAAACTCAAACAGAGTTAACAACCCAATTAGGATTAAGTGCCGAAACTGGTGGTGAAATCGCAAAACTTGGTTTATTAACTGGTAAAACATCAAAAGAAATAGCCGCCAATGTAATGGGTCAATCTGTAGCTATGAATGCTGCTAATAAAACAGCAATTACAGAAAAATCAATTTTACAAGAAGTAGCAAAATTATCTAGTAGTATACAATTAAGCATGGGTAATAATCCTATTGCATTAGCCGAAGCAGTTCAAACTGCTAAGCAGTTTGGTATGGAATTATCAAATGTAGACGGTATAGCTAATAGCTTAATGAATTTTGAACAATCTATTTCTAGTGAGTTAGAAGCAGAATTATTAATTGGTAAAAATCTTAATCTAGAAAAAGCAAGAACCGCAGCTTTAAATAATGACCTAGCAACAGTAGCAGAGGAAATTGCAAAACAAGCAGGATCCGCAGCTGAATTTACTGCTATGAACAGAATACAGCAGGAAGCATTAGCTAAAGCTGTAGGAATGAGTAAAGAAGATTTAGCAAAATCTCTACAATCTAAAGAAATATTAGCTAAATTAGGAGGTAAAGATGCGGATACGCAGGCTGCTTATAATAGATTAAAAGCAGAAGGTTTATCACAAGAAGAAATAGCAACTAAATTAGGGGATAAAAGATTAGCACAATCCTTACATTCAGAAGGAATACAATCCCAATTTACAGCTTCTGTAGCAAAAATGAAAGAATTATTTGTACAAGTTGCAGCTGTCTTAATTCCTATAGTTGAACCAATAATGGCAGCAGTTGGGTTTATGGCTAATTTAATTTCTGAATCTATGACTTTCTTGAAAGTATTAGGAAGTATAGCTGCGGCTATGAAAATTATTAAATTTCTAGGTAATCAAACATACCGACAACAAGTATTAACAAATGTTGCCTCTAAACTAGGTTTAATTACAGAAACAGAAAAAGGAATAGTAGAAAGTAGAAATGCCTTAACCGGAAATAGTATTTTGAGAATAAAGAAAATGAAAGCTTTATATGATCAAAACTCATTAGCCACTATATTAAAAGAAAAAGCTATAAAGACATATAATTTAGGCATGGAAAAAGCAAGTAACATATATGCTAAGGTAAAATTAGGATTAGAAAATGCCATATTAGCTGTATCAGAGGGGAATTATTTACTAACATTAAAGGAAAATATAGCAACTAAATTAAGTAATGTATTTTTAGGTATAAAATCAGCAATTACCACTGGTATAGCAGTAACTAGTAAAATAAATTTAGGAACTTTAATTGCAGAAAAAGCGGCACAAGTTGGTACTATTATAATGTTAGGAGCTAGATTAGCTATTCAAACAGCGATTGCAGCAGCAGCTTTAGTAGGTGTATCTGCATCTACTTTAGGTATTGGAACAATAGTTGCATTAGCAGCAGCTGCCGGAGGTATAGCATATTTAATGAGTGTTGCAAAAGGAGATGATGTAATGTCCCCAGGAGCTAATACATCAGGGTATGGTAGCAGAACATTAATGGGCCCAGAAGGAGCAATAGCATTAAATAATAAAGATACGGTTATAGCAGGTACAAATTTATTCCCCAAAGGAAACGATGTTGTATCTGGACCAGCAGGTTCTGTACAAATGCCTAATAATTCAGAAGCTAAAAAAACAAATGCCTTATTAGAAGCTTTAATAAATAAACCTGCCCCTAAAGTAGAAATGGATTCAATTGAAGTTGGTACGGTAGCAGGAATGAGTGCATTCTCCATACAGTAATAATATTTATAATAAATGTTTAACAATTAAAAATTAAAATTATGCCTTTACTAAACAAATTAGAAACAACAGGTACTACAATGTCTCCATTAAAAGGAAAACAACCAACAGCTCCATTACAAAGTGGTGCTATTCCAATTAATAATTCATTTGAAATGGGTACTTACATAGATACTATTTCTGATACACCAAGAGCAGTAGATACCACAGGTAACGCATCTTAAATAAAATATGGCTTTAGTTAATCTAACAACCGATCTTAAATCCTTAAGGTATGGAAGTGATAGACGTGGTGGTGCAAATAGTGGACAACCCTATATCAAAAAATCTATACCCGATGGTAAATCTCCTGGTTTAGGTGATACTGACTTTTTATTAAGAGGAGGATCATTAACCCCAGGAAGAGTATTTGATGATGTGTCTAGATTAACTAAAATGTTTTTTGATTTTAAATCTCCTAATGGTTTATTATTTACTGTAAAACAAGAAGGGTTATCTCGATCTGGAGTAAATATTAATGCTACATTTGGAGATAATAAAATACCATTTAATGAAGGAGTTTATTTACCTACTTCTACTTTAGCACAAACAGCGGGTAATGCTTTTGGAGTACACTTATTAAAACAAGGAGTTAATCCTTTTGCTAATACTAATATTGTGTCCCCTAGTGGGAGTGCTGTACCTACTCTATCCCAACCAATTTATTTAAACACATCAGCCCAAAATGAAAGACAAAATTGGGCAAGTGATTTAGGTATCAATTCAACTTTAATTACTCAAAATGAAGGAAGTAGATTAATTAGCTTTTTAAAAGATAAAATTAATCAAACTCCAATAGACCCTATCAATTTATATTCTTACTCAGGTGGACCTGGTTCTACATTAGGGGTAGGGAATACTAATATAAAACTAGCTTCTAATGAATTTAGAACTGGAAGAAATAATGTATTTTTAGGTCAAAGTGGGTTTTATAATACAGGAGTATCTGATGATACTGATTTTGGGTTTAATTATGGGGTATTTGGTAAAAAACAAGTAGGTCCATCCCCTTATAGTTTTAGAGGTGGAACATATTTTGGAAATTTAGCATCAGGATCAGCAAAATCCATAACTGGTATTTACCAAAATATTACAGGTGTTAGTCTTTTAGCGGGTGGTAATATAAAAACCACTAATGACGGTAATAATGGTACCCAAATGAATGGGCTTAATAAAAGCGTTTTTCAAACAGGTTCATTTAGTGCAAATAATGTAGCAGGTTTAGATCGAACTTTAGATTATAATCAATTACAAAATTCTTTTAGTTCTACTACTGGTAATTTAAGTCAAATTGTAACAGGATCATCTAATGAAGTTAATGGTGGTGGAGCAAATAGTATATATAGTTCCGCAACTATAAAACAAGATTTTAGAACTAGAACAAAATATACTGGTTCAACAAAATCTATAAATTATACTACAGATGGTTTAGATAGTAGAGTTAATTTAGGTACCCCTGGAAGACAATTTAATAGGACAAGCTTTTCAGCTGGTAGTGAAGATGGTGCTTTAGATAAAATAAATGCTTTATCAATTTATAGAAGTGAAAATTCTAAAAAAAATAGCTTTGAATATCCTACAAATGATTTATGTAAATTTAGAATAGGGATAATAGATAATGACAACCCAGAATTTAAACAATATCTTCATTTTAGAGCCTTTTTAGATGGTATGGAAGATAGTTATTCATCTGAGTGGTCATCCCAAAAATTTGCAGGTAGAGCAGAAAACCTTTATAATTATCAAGGATTTAATAGATCAATTAGTTTATCATGGACTGTAGCAGCCCAATCAAAACAAGAATTAATTCCTATGTACCAAAAATTAAATTATTTAGCTTCATCTTTAGCTCCTGATTATTCAGATAATGGGTATATGAGAGGTAATTTAATTACCCTAACTGTTGGGGGGTATCTTTATGAACAAGTTGGAATATTAAATGGAATTAATTATAGTATACCTATGGAATCACCATGGGAAATAGGAATTTCAGAAAATAATACTATAGATGAATCCGGTTTAAATAGTGATAAATCAGTAAAAGAATTACCTATGATAATTAAGGTATCAGGATTTAACTTTACACCTATACACGATTTTGTACCTAGTATACAAAAGAATAAATATGGAAAAGATAATGTTTCAAAAGTAAGCACATTTGGAAATCAAAGATATATTGCTTTAGCAGATGGAAAAAATTCAACTACTAATAATAATTATGATTCATAATGGGAAGATATACAAACATACCTATTGATAATACAGATAAAGGAAAAAGATATTATTCAACAACAAAATATCCAAACATTCCTTTAAGTTTTAATGACGTTTACGTTTATACTGATGAAGGAGATAGATTTGATATTTTAGCTCAAACTTATTATTCTGATTCTAACTTATGGTGGATAATTTCTATTGCTAATCCACAATTACCTCAAAATTCAATATATCCACCTTTAGGAATACAAATTAGAATACCTAGTAATATTTCTGGAATTATAGCTCAATATGACAATCTTAATACACAATAGTTATGGCGGCAGGAAATCTTCTAGGACAAAATATTGATCCCCAAATTGATGAACAAATAAAGTATCGTCAATTAATTCATGGTGCTGGAAACCCAGAAAATAACGTTAAAAGAGGCAATAAAGTATTAAATTATTTAAATAATAGAAATGCTTGGATAAAACTAGCTTCAGGAGTATCAGTAAATACAGAAGGTTTACAAAAATTAAGAGATTTAGGAAAAGTTCAAGGGAGTAATTATATTACTGAACCTGAAATACAAAATTTAAAAGGTTCTGGTTTAGCTGAAAATTTAGTATTATTTAATACTACCCAAAGATTTGATAAGGCTTCAAAATCTTATGTTTCAAGGAGTGGTGTAAGAAATGATAATACTTTAATAAATAGTATAGATAAAATGTACGGGGGTTTAGGAGGTAATGAACAAGGATTAAAACCCATACCAGGTATAACAGATATAAGCGTTGATTGTTTAAATAGAGGCTCAATTAAAAAAGCTACTGTTAATATTAAAGCATATAATAAATTTCAATTTGGTTTAATAGAATTACTTTACCTAAGATTAGGTTTTATGGTAATATTAGAATATGGTTGGGATAAGTATGTTAGTAAAATTGAATCAATAAAAGATAATAATTTAAGTGATGATAAAGTAACTATTGACAATGTAGGTAATACTGTAGTTGAAAATGATTGGTTTTCTTCCCAAAGTATAGCTCAAGAAACAATTTATAATAAAATTAAAGAATATAAAAATAAGTATAAAGGAAATTATGAAGGGTTTTTTGGTATAGTATCTAATTTTACTTGGAAATTAAATAAAGATAATACTTATGATATTACTTTAAATTTAACAACAATTGGTAGTGTTATTGAATCCTTAACGATGAATGTGCCTACAACATCCTTAACACCTACAATTTTAGAAGAATTAAAAGGAGATTTAACAAAAAAACTTGATATAAAGACTACTGAAGAATCTCAAACAGAAAATACTATATTAAATAATGCGGGTTCTGATTTATTAAACCAATTTATAGCAACTACTATTTTAGATTTTCCTTTTAAGGATAGAGATTATTGTTATTTACCTAATTTAGCAGGATCAACAGGTAATGGGGTGCCCCAAAATAGAAAAAAAATCCCTAAGGAATCATCATATTATATAAGTTTTGCAAAGCTTTTAGAAAAAATAGAAATAATTTCTATCCCTAATGTAAAAAATGGCAACACTACATCAGAACCTTTATTAAGTTTTGATACAAATTCTGTATTTAATAAATGTGCTTATGAGGTAAATTTAATACCTTTAGCACCAAGTAAAGTAATTTTCGCCCCTATATTAGAAGAAATTTATTTAAAAAAAACAACTCAAGGGGTAATTGAAAATTTTAATAAACAGTTAAAACCGTTTGCAATTGAACAAAACAAAGTTTTTTACGGTCAAATAATGAATTGCTATTTTAACTTAAATTTTCTTTCAAATGCTTTAAGTAGTAACTTAGATGATAAAAAAAGACTTAGTGTGTTTAAATTTTTGCAAACTTTATGTGATGCTATAAATGAATCTACAGGATTTGTTACTAATATAGAACCTGCTATTAAAGATAATAGGGTTATTTATTTTTTAGAACAAAATCCTATAAAAGGATTTGATGCTATCCACCCATTAGTTCCTCAAACTCCATTTATAGTATATGGTTATAACCAAGGTAGTTCAACTTTTGTTAAAGATTTTAGTTTTCAAACAAAAATTACCCCAGATTTAGCATCTATGATAGTACTTAGTGATTCAAATGGGGATTCTACTACTAAAGATATAAATACAATCCCATTTGATAATTGGAATATAGGATTAACTAATCGATTTTCAGAAAAATTTGAAGATAACCCTAATGGGCTTAATGAATTAACAACTACTGAATCGGGTTCAGATAACCCAATTTCTATAGAAGATAAGGATATAATAGATTCTTTTAAAAAACAAGTAAAAGATGGTAGTGCTGATTATAATAACTATCAAGGATATTCCTTTACTTATAATGGTGTTAAGGTTCCACATTTTGGGTATGGGAAAGAGGGTATAGATATTTCAAGAGGTGGAAATAGGCAAAAAGAAGCAGAACAACAAGCATTACAAGCTTTAGCAGTTACAGCTTATAAAAAGCAATTTAAAAAAACAAGTGCCCAAAAAACAAAAAACACAGCTAGACTTGCAGAAATTACAGGAGACCCATCAGTAACTATTGTTGCTAAAGCAGCATCAGCTGGAGATAATTATTCTAGTTATTTAACTAATGCTTTTGGGGGTGCTACTGGGGAATTTGGAGTTGGTAAATTTATTACAAGTAAAGAAAGAAGTTTTACTACAAACACAAGAGTAGATGGGAAAAATACAAGAGTAAAAAAAGTAATCCCTGCTAAAACAACATATACGGGTAAACCAATAACGGTTCAAGCATATAATGCTAAATGGTGGTTTTTAGATTCAAATCCAGATTTTACTAAACAAGGACAAAATGCTTTTAGACTTTATTTAGATAAAATAAATAAATTAGATTATAAAGATAAAGGAATATTGTCAGCTGAAGGGTTTATTCCTATGGAATTAAGTTTAACAATTGATGGGTTAGGTGGAATTGACATTTATAATAAAATAACAATAGATACTAGAATATTACCTGCTAATTACCCCCGAGCATTAAAATTTATTGCTAGAGGTGTAAATCATAAAGTAAGTAATAATAATTGGGAAACTCAAATAAAAACAATATCAACTACTCCTACGGATAAAATTTCAGGTAGAGAAGGGGCAGCTGCAGGTATTAAATATAATGAAGTAGCCTTTATTCCTGATAATACTACCACAGAACAAGGTCCAATACCTCCATTAGATCCTAATCAAAAATTAAGAGTATTAGATAAAAGAACAGTTGCGGGTAAAATTGTTGACACAAGAACTTATGGAAAATATCAGTCTATAGATTGGTTAGTTTCAGAAATGAATATTAATACCCAAGCTAAGTTTAGAGAATTTTTTAATATTTTAGATGCAAAATATCCAGGTTATACCTTAAGAATAAATGCTACTTATCGTACTTATCAAAGATCAATAGAATTAAAAGCAATAAATTCATCTAATGCTACTGCTGGGTATTCACCACATAATTATGCTTACGGAGTAGATTTAAATGTAATCGATCCTACAGGTAAAACATATACTAAATCAGTTAGAGAGCCTTGGATAGCATCTGGTATACCCCAAATAGCAAAATCATTAGGAATGAGATGGGGAGGATATTTTAAAAATTATGTTGATTGTGTGCATTTTGATGTTACTAAAGTAACATCAGCCTCTATAAAAAATGCTAAGGCAGATAATAAAGGATTACCACAATCACAATGGAACACTAAAAACACAAATTTCGTATAATGTATTTTCCAAAATCACAATTAGAAACAGATTTATATACTAATGGAGGTGAATTTCTATATGGTACAGATAACCTTGTTTATACTGGTCCTTATTTTATTGCTCAGGGTAATCAATTTTATAGTGGAAGAAACCCTAATGACAAACCCATTTTTGTTTTAACTAAATTGTCTACAGATCCTTTTATACAAGATGATGATCCTGAAACCGAAGTATTACCTAATACTTATTATATAATTGACGATGAGTATTATATAGCAACTAATACTTCTATTATAGATGGTGAAACACCACCATCAACCCCATTACAAGATTACCAATTTCCAACAGAAGAAGATTATAAAGTTGGAGAATTTGAAAGGTATTTCCTTAAAAGAATTAATGACATTAAATATGTTGAACTTTCAAACACTGAATATAGAAAATACCTTACAGAAGATCCAAACGTAAGCTGGCAATTATATACCCCTTTCCAACTTCCATGGGAAATTACAGGTAATAGAAATAAAGTATTTAATGTAAATAAAAATACAGTAAATAGAATACAGACAGACCTTCAACTTTTAGGATTTAAGTCTTATTTTAAAGGTAAATATGATAGATATTTTAAATATACACCTCAAGAAAATTTATATACTGGAGGTAATGAATATAAATTAGCTTCTAACGGTAGGTTATACAAAGGCTATTATCATATCCACTCTGAAAAAGGACCAATGGTTGGAAACCAACATACAAAGTTAAAACATGAATATTTAATTCCAATTAACAATAGTGGGTCTAATTATCAAAATGAAACATCAATAATGGAATCTGAAAGAGAAAACTACACAGATGCTAGTAGGATCTTTGGAGGTTACTAAATAATTTCGTATATTAGGGGTTAAAATAAAGGTATATGTACTGGCTTGTAGAAAACGAGGAACAGTTAAATGTTTTAATAAATAGTGGTTATAAAAAGGCTTTCATTGAGGTAATACCTTATAATGATACAATACACCCTGTACTAAATCACGTAAGTTTAGTGTATATTAGACCAATTGAAGCGAGTAAAGGCTTTATGGTATGTATTACGCATAGTGAATCTTTAAATGCGTTAAACACGCGTATAAACGAGCTACTAAACAAGTTTGATATATTGTATTGTCGTGATAAAAAGGAAATATTACATTATTTTCCAAACAAAGCTCTTTATGATATAAATCCACCCCCTCATACATATATACGACCAACAACACAAACACACGATTTATATTATAGACAACACAAAGATAATCCGGAGTTAAACCTAATTATACCGATTGTTAAACATTATGAATTGTGTGAGACAATTTTTAGAGATCTAAAAGCGAATATTAACAATAAAAAAACAAAATATGATGAGTTCTTTAACAGTAGAGTATCCGTGGTATTCAACGCTATCGAGAGAAGTGGCATACGTATACACAATGAAACCTTCAATGAATACTTCCACGCAGTTGACGGTGAATACGTCCACACTCAGTTCAACTTAAAAACAACAACAACAAGACCTTCAAATAAATTTAATAATGTAAATTATGCAGCACTTAATAAAGAAAATGGTTGTAGAAAAAGTTTTATACCACGTAATAATAGGTTTGTGGAAATTGATATTTCTGCTTACCATCCTAGCTTGTCTGCTCGTCTTATTGATTATGATTTTGCCGGGGTTGATATTCACGCTCATTTTGCGTCCTTATATGGAGTGGATTATAAAAAATCGAAGGAACTTACCTTCAAGCAGCTCTATGGAGGCGTTTTTGATAATTACAAAAGCCTGGAATTCTTTCAAAAAATTGAGAAATACGTAGGAGAACTTTGGAGTAAGTTTCAAAGCGATGGATTTGTAGAATGTAAGGTTTCTGGATATAGATATGAAAAAGAAAACTTGGATAATATGAATCCGCAAAAGTTATTTAATTACATTTTACAAAATTTAGAAACATCAACAAATGTGTTGATATTGTGGGATATATGTTGTATATTGAGAGAATACAAGACGCAACTAATATTATACACATATGATTCGTTTTTATTAGATGTAAATGATGAAGAAGTTGATGTTTTAGATAAAATTAGAAAAGTATTTAAAAAATATAAATTAAATATTAAAGAAATAGAAGGTTATGACTACAATTTTACAGAATAATCCCAATATGTATAATACAGAATATGATATCGTATCCGATATCAAAATATTAGGAGATTTGAATAATAAATTATTTTGTACTTTTACTGATTTAAATGGGTTAGATGCACTAATTGAAGATGTAAAAACTAAATATGACATTATGTACAATAAACTTTTTGTACTAGAAATAGTAGGAAAAGATGAGTATGTAGTTACGTATAATGTTGATCAAACTAATTTAAATTCAATTCCTGAAAATACTATTTTAGTACATAGAAAAAAGGAATCTAATACCTTATATACTATTAATGCTTTAAATGAACTTATTAAAAAGCTTAATGGTGGTGTTGTTGATACAAGCTATAAAATAGATTGGCAACATTATAGAAATTGTGTTTTACTTACCCAACATAATGATCTAAATCAACTTAATACAAAAATTTACAAAATTATTGAACTATAATTTGGCTCCCCAAATATTAGTTCGTATATTTAGTTACATATAAACAGTTATAATTAAAATTAGTTACATTTATGGATTTATCAAAACTTAAACAGAAATTGGATACCCTCCAATCAAAACCACAGGG
>Ga0209535_1000636_pt1 | contig 24541 bp, 21 predicted proteins | sample LinPmetageLP28_FD_184041 | JGI IMG/M metagenome (GOLD analysis project Ga0209535, IMG submission 184041) | Marine viral communities from the Pacific Ocean - LP-28 (SPAdes) (version 2) | ecosystem: Environmental > Aquatic > Marine > Oceanic | place: Pacific Ocean | collected 2009-08-22
AGTAACAGAAGAAGTAACAGAAGAAGTTACACCCACAGAAGAACAAGACATATTAGAAATACTAGAACCTACAACCACACCCACAGAAGAAGTTACGCCTGCAGTTGAGCCTACGCTTGACGTAGCGAAAGACACTGCAACGCCGGTAAATCAAGAAATCATAGATGCAGTAACAGAGTTTACAGGTAAAACAGAATCACAAGTTACAGATTCAGATGTAGACCTGTTGCTAGACCTTGCGGCTATAGAGAATATTACAACAGAACAGAATACCACGACAGAACAAGATACCACGACAGAACAAGACACTACACAGGAACTTATAGATTTAATAAAACAAGACCAAGATATAGATATAACACAGCAAGTTGATCCTGTTGTTGATCCTACCGTTGATCCTGAAGTTGAAACTGATGTAAACACTAACGTGGACACACAGGTAGAAACTGAAGTTGAAACTGAAGTACCTGAAGAAGAAAAAGAAACACCTGAAGAAAACATATTGCGTCAGTTAGGCATGACCCCTAACACTCGTCGTGTTAATATAGAAACACCTGAAGCTAAGAAATCAAATTACATATATGATTTTAGCAGTATTTTTCCTAATTTAGAAAACGATAACGAGTACGTGTACCCATTTGCAAACCCTAACAAGAAAACTTTTGTACGAGGTGGACAAATAGAGGACGAAAATGATAGACTATTAAGAATACTTGGAGAAATGCAATGAGTTGGCTTTCAGATTTAACAGGCATTGATATAGATTTTAATGATCTCTCCAATAGCCAAGGGTTTACAGATAAGGACAGGGCTTATTCTACGTTAGGTTTCGGTGCTAGTATGTTAGGTCTATTGGATAGTGACAGTAGTAGTAATATGCTAGGGTATCAGGGTCAAGTTCCAGAGCTTGTAGCACAACGCAGTCGTGTACCAAACACATATGACCCCACCAGACGCCCCGGAAGTGGGGGTCAACGGTACTTTACTGGTACACAGTATATACCCAAAGCAGACTACGTTGCACCAGAACCAGAAACAACGGCAGGGCTTGCAGCATTAAACGCAGCTAATCCTGCTCGACAAACAAGACCATTACCCGTAGTACCTGCACAAAAAGAAACAACAACAGCAGCGCAAGGAGCGTCTTCTGTTATAGACCAACTACCTGTGCCAACTTACGACGCACAAGGTAATACTGTAGGTATGGCTGCAGGCGGTATAGCAGCACTCAAGAAGGGCAAATACCTTAACGGCGCAACTGATGGAATGGCTGACAAGATACCAGCGAACATAGATGGCGTGCAAGAAGCGGCATTAAGTGATGGTGAATTTGTTATACCTGCAGATGTGGTAAGCCACCTTGGTAACGGCAACTCTGATGCAGGCGCAAAAGTTTTAACTAAGATGATGGCCCGTGTGCGTAAAGTTCGTACAGGCAACGATAAACAGGGTAAAGAAATAGACCCTAAAAAATTCTTACCAGCGTGAGGTAAATTATGTCTATTATAGGCGATGTTGCTACAACTAACGAAAACCCCATTAAAACAGGGGTTGAATCTTCTATATCTAACTACGCTGGTCCTTATGTTACTAATATGCTTGGGCAAGGCGCTGCTGCAGCGAACGAGCCGTATCAGGCTTATATGGGACCGCTTACTGCGGGTACGTCAGAGCTGCAAGATCAAGCATTTCAAGGTCTTGGTAGTTTAGATTTTACTAGCGGTATGGGACAGTTTAACCCGCAGACGTTTACAGCCGACACTGCCGCTCAATATATGAACCCCTACATAATGTCTGCATTACAACCGCAAATTGATGAAGCACGCAGGCAATCCGAGATAGACCGTATCGCTAATGCTGGACGTTTAACCAAAGCAGGGGCATTTGGAGGGTCACGTCAGGCTGTGTTAGAGGGAGAGAACCAACGTGCGTTGCAGGCAAATCTAGCTGGAATTACAGGTAGAGGTTATGCGGATGCTTTTACACAAGCTATGGGGCAGTTTAATGTTGAGCAAGACCGAGGTATAGATGGACAAAAAGCGATAAACGAATACGGCTTAGAAGGTTTAGCTGGGCTAGCTGGTGCAGGTGGTATACAACGTGACATTGAATCTGAAGGTATAGTGGCAGACAGGTTGCAGTTTGAAGAAGAACGTGATGACCCGCTGAAAAAAGTGCAGTACATGGCGTCGCTGCTGCAAAACTTGCCTCTTGAATCACAAGCGGTTAGCTACGAAGAACCAAATTATTTAGCTAGATTAACTTCTGATGCTGCGGATGTTGAAGGTTTGTTAAGTACTTTGTTTGGAAAAACAGAAGCGCAAAAAAAGAAAGATGCAGAAGATTTACAAATTAGAACACTTGCAGCACAGTCAGGAAACGCATAATGTCTTTAACTGATTTTAACGGTGGTATTGGGCAAGAAGTAAACAACCGTATGGACGTTTACAGAAACGAGCCGCAAAAGTTGCAGCAGAAAGCCGCAGTAAGTAAAGACTTGCTAGACCTTATGGCGTTACAGAAACTAAAGAATGAAAAAGCTGCTGCTGCACGTGAACTTTCGTTATCTATGGAACAAGACCCTGCTACTATACGTTCTCAAATGGAACGTGAAGCGTTGCAGATGCAAAAACAAACCATGGGTGACACGGTTAAAAATGTAAGCGGTGCGATAGGCACTCAAAACGCCAAACGACAGAAAAATTTAAACGCTGTGGCAGAAAAGGGTCTTGCTGGTTTACGTGGTACTTCTCGGGGCGGTGGAGTAAATGACGCGGCCAACTTAAAAGTAGCGGGTATGGGTACAGGTCTTACTAACCCTGCAACAGTTAAACGCGCTCAAGGTGGTATTGTAGGTTTTGCCGAAGGTAAAAAAGTTACTTTGTCGGAACAGCAAAGAGACCAATTAAAAAAAATGTTACCATTTAATGCGTATGCAGAGATAAGACGTATACAACAACTAGACGAGGACAGCCCTGCTGCTGCCAGTGCGTTAGCAGCTATTGAAGCTGCTGAAGCTGCCTCAACCGATACATCAAAAGCAAAGACACCTATTGTCAGGGACTTCCTTGATTTTATGAATCAGTTATCTGCCCCTATAGGCAGCGCATACACAGCAGGGACTCCAGAAAGTAAACTAGAAGCAATAATATCAGAAAAATATGGCCCTGCCAGTGCACTGGTTGGTTCGTTCACAGAACAAACTGATGAAAGTCAGCAGTACGCTAAAGATGTTATTTCAAAATTACGTGCTGGAGAATTGAGTTATGAAAATCTAGAAAAACTAGCCATTACACCTTATGACCCTACTAATTTTGATTTATCAACAATGCCTGTTCTTCCTGAACAAACTAATTCTACTGCACTAGACACAGGTTTAAAAACTGATTTAACGGCAGATGTAAATACTCTTCCTTCAGTGGGTCCACAACCTCAAACAGCCCCACAAGCAAAAGCTCCTGTACCGTATATACCGTCTGACCCCACTACATTAGTAGACCCTAGTTACCAAACAGAACTAGATACGGCCATAGCGTCCGCTCAGGCGGCACAAGATCAAACAGCAAAAATGGCTAATATTGATCCATTAGAAGCTAGAACAATAGATACAGCGGAATTAAAACCTGTATCGCCCGAAACGTATTTAACGCCGCAAGCATTAGACGCAAGACGGGCATTAATTCAATCTAGCGCAGACAATTTTAATTTAGACCCTGCTGCGGCAGGAGCTTCTGCGCGAGGAGCTTACGATGCGTATAGTGGTAGACAAGAAAAAAAGGATACATATGATAGACAAGTTGCTGACCGTCAGGCGTTTATAGATCGTCAATTAGACCCCGCTAGAATGGCAAAATTAAAACGTCTAGAGACATTTGGTGGTGGAGCTAAGTATGGTAGAGGCGGTATTGGACAAGGCTACGTAGAAGCAGAAAGACGTTTTGACGATTTAGAAAGTAAAGGTTTAGCTACACTAGCTAATTTAGAAAATCTTGGTATTCAAACTGATACAGAGTTAGTACGTCAAGGTGGTATTTCAGGTGAAAACGCCGCTAGCCGTACCCAAGCGGATAAAACTGCAGCACGTACTTTTGCTGCTAACCTAATAGCAAATGACCAAGCACTGGCAATAGGGCAACAAGCGTTAGAACAACAAACTAATGTTGCTAATCAAAGTCAATTAGGTGCTACAGATAGAGAAAACTTTGATTATAAAAAGAAAATTGCAGAGTTTAATGCTAAATTTGACATGCAATCAATTAATAATAAACAAGCGTTAATGAAAGAGTTAGTTAGAACAAGGACTAGTGAACTTAGAGGCGCTATTGACTTGGCTAACAAACTTAGTGAAAATCAAAATAAAGCTCTGTCCGATGAATACAAAGCTAAAACAGAAATCGCCATAAAAAATGCAGAACTAAACTTAAAACGTAACGAAAACTTGCGTACCAACGTTATTGAGTTAAAAAAATTGTTAGCTGCTGAAAAAACAGAATTACGTAATACTGCTAAAGAAATTTTAGGGTCAAATAATCCTGCAACACCATACGGTCAACTGCAGCAAAAATTACTTGAGTTAGCTGGGTCAGAAACTGCGCCCGAGGCAAAAAAAATTAGAGAAGTACTAACTCAACTAGAACAACAAGTTATAGAGGGGCTTACTCTTATGACTGATGGAGGGGCTGTAGCTAGCATGATTGCTTTACAACGTATGATTTCAGCATACAGTATGGCTGATAGTGGTATAAATTTATTTGATTTTAACACTAAAGACGAGGACGTTACAGTAAAAGAGATATTTGATCCCAACGCTGCCAAGCAAGGGCAGACAGAATCACGCACATTTAACTGAGGCACGTAAATGGCTTTATATGAACTCGCGGATGCTAATGGCAACACGGTACGCGTACAAGCTCCTGCAGGTGCTACCAAACAAGAATTACTATCTCTAGTTAGAAATAGCGATAGAGTAGAAGCAGATCGTCGTGTACGAGCAGGAGCAGAACGTTTTGGCGGTGCTCTACGCACTCAAGCAGATGCTATGGAAAGTATTGCCCGTAGCAGAAAACCTTCGTTCTTAGACAGAGTTGGCGAAATACCAAAAGGTGTAATTAGTGGCGCTGCTAATGTGCTTGAATCTGGCGCACTAGGTGTAGCCACACTATTACCTGAAGGCGCAGAAAACGTAGTGCGTAGCGGAATACAATCAGCATTTAAACCTGTGCAAGATTATGTAGCCCCTGATTTTAACTTAGAGGAAAGTGTACCGCGTAAGTTTAGCGAAGCCGCAGGTTCTTTTGCAGGTATAGTCGGTGCGTCGCTTGTAAACCCTCTTGCAGGGGCTGGATTAGCTGTATCTGCGGGGTCAGGAGAAGCTAGTGAACGCGCAAGAGCCGCTGGCGCTACACAAGGGGAACGTAACTTAGCTGCGCTTCAAGGTATACTTCCGGGTGCTTTAGAATTAATACCTGTAGGTCGTTTGGTTAAAGGTATTAAACAGTTATACAAAGGTGAAGCCAAACCTGTTGAATTAATAGTAAATCGTATTGCTCGTGCTACTCGTGAGGGTGGCATTGAAATGGGGCAAGAAGTTGCATCTGGCATAGCTCAAAACATGATTGAACAGGGGTATAATCCAGAACAAGGTACATTTGAAGGGTCAGGAGAAGCGGCTGGATACGGCGGTTCTGTTGGTTTTCTAGCACAAGCATTACTTGATCTCGCTACACCTAGAGCCAGAGGTGACGCAGGGCCATTACAGATTACCGATCAACGCGCAGAACCATTACAGGTTGAAGATCAACGTGAAGGCATTGCAGGGTTGTTGCCTGCTCCACCAAAACAAATAGGCCAGCAGCGCACAGGAGCAACAATCCAAGCCCGTGCAGATGTAGGCAAGATGCTTGACACTGAGGGAAATATAACTCTTGAAAATATGCAAAACATTGTAGCACGCACAGGGGTAACTTTACCTGACCTTGAGCGTGTTGCGTCTGAGGAAATAGCTAAACGCGGATCAGCTTTGGCAGGGCGTGCACAAGAAGAAATTGAAGATGAACTAACAACTCCTGACGTAGAAATACCGCCTTCACGTATGGCTACAGCTACAGCGGATGCTAGAGAAGGTCGTAGCGCAGTACAAGCAGCGGCACGTCGTCGCTTAGACCAAACAGCATTAGAACAAGATGATATGACTGGGTTTGAACAACCCGACTTATTAGCCGCAGAATTAGAACAGGCGCGAAAAGAACGTCCCGAAGCCGCGTTAAGTGATGATTTACGTGCACAAGAAGAAATTGATCCTGTTACACCTAAAACTACAAAACCAGAACCAAAACTTGAGACTGACCTTTTAGACCTAATACAACAGGACGAAGCTCAAGATGCTAACGCAACGGTACGTCGTGCCAGAGCCGAGGCACAAGAGAAAGATTTAGCTGCACGTACAGCAGAGCCTTTAGTAAAGACAGCAGAAGAAGCACCGTTCCGTCAAGCAGCAACACGTCGTAAACAAATAGTAGATGACACGTTAGCTAAATCCACAACAAGCAGTTTAGTAAACACAGAACGTAGTGTACAGAAAGCTCTAGCCGCTGCGGGTATGCCGCGTACCGATCTTACACGCAATGAAAAGTTAGCAGTAAAGAAAAAAATTGCCGAAGTTGCGCAAGCACAACCTATAAGAGACTCTGATGCTCCTACAGACTTTGCGCTTGGTACAGCCAACGAAGAACAATTTGTATTTCCAGCAGATGTTAGTAGAGCGCCTAAACGCGTTGGCGACGAACCCCCCGCAAAAATAGGAGCCGCTAATGTCCAAAGTAAAGAAACTCAGCCAGAAACAAGTGGAGCAAGCGTTTTACCTGTTGGACCAGATGTGGGAGCAGAAGGACAATCCTCAGATGTTGTTAATGTTTCCAATACCCCCGAAGGTGCCAAAAGAATTAAACCACCTAGAAGTAACAGACTGGGAAGCGCTAAGTTGGAGCCTAGACCAGTTGATGGAACAAAAATCGTTAAGCCCGATCCAATAAAGACAGCTACGGATCAACCTGACAGCATCAAACGCTCAGTAATGCCTACGTTTCCTGAACTAACTAAGACTACAAAACCTAAAGGTGGTGTACGTTTTGTGTCCACAAAAGCATCTCAGCCTACACGCAAAGATAAAGTTGAGGAGCAAGCAGTAGATAAAGAAGTGGCGGCTAAAAACGTACGAGCAAAACTTAAAAAACGTTGGGATGACACTGCTACTGACCAACGTAAACGTGAGTACAACCCCGAAAATAACATTGTAAAAGGTGATCCGTTTACTCCAGCAGAAAACCGCAAGATACTGAAAATTGTAGAAACTCCTGTCAAGTCACGGGACAAAGCAGGAATGGATGCGGTTGTAACTTATCTGGGGCTATACCCTAACCCCGCAGAAGGCATATATGCAGCTATATATGATATGGCTGATGGCACTCCTCAAGTCAGAGGCGATCCGCTACTAAAAGGTACGGGCGGTAAAGCAGCAGAAAAAATGGTTGCTTGGGCCAATAAAAATTTAGATAACACTGGCAAAAAATGGTTAGAAGTTACCACCGCTAAGATAGCTGCAGATTTAAACAAAGTAGCAGATGCAAACAGAACTGTAGCGGAGCTTAAAGTTCAAGGCGTGTCTGATCCTGTACAAGAAGCTAGAGACAAAGCCGCACGCGAAGCAGAGCTTGATGCAAAAGACGCTGCACGCGAAGCCAAAGATGTTGAAAACTACGATGTAGAAAAACAATTACGTTTCATACGCACGTTTAAAAAGAAGTTGTTAGAAGCAAACGCAGTTGTAGGTTTAGATTTACCTCAACACCCCGCAGTTACGGCTGCGATTAAAGATGGCAACTTGGGCGTTGCGCTATCTAGACTGGAAGAAACTTCACCAAGCCAACAAGTACGTAAATTAGCTAAAAAACTAGCCAGTTTGGTGGGCACTACAAAGGTTGTCATTAAGAAAAACTTGAAGGCCGAAGATGGACGACCAGCAGCAGGTTTGTTTGATCCTAAGACTAACACAGTAATGCTCGACGCAGACACTGGTATCAATACGCACACAATATTACATGAGGTGGTGCACGCAGCGGCTAGCAATACACTGTCTAACAAGTCACACCCACTTACTAAACAACTTACAAAACTTTTTAACGACGTAAAAGATCAGCTTGGTACAGTGTACGGCGCTAAAGACGTAGATGAGTTTCTATCTGAGGCGATGAGCAACCCAGAGTTTCGTTCTACTTTAGCCAAAATAAATGCAAAGGGAGAGCCTATTGGTGCGTTACGGCGGTTCCTAAACTCTGTAGGAAACTATGTGCGTACGCTTATGGGGCTTGAAACAAATGCCATAACTTCCTTGGACATAACAGACAAGTTTGCTGAAGGTGTCCTAGCCCCTGCGCCAAAGTACCGTAACTCTGGTCAACTTCTTATGATGTCTACACCCGACGTTGCTAAAAAAGCCGCTAAAATGATGTTGGATAAAACACAACAGTCCTTGGGTCCAGAGGGGCGCAAACAATTTAAGTTTGACTCAACACAGTTTATGAGAACCGCAAGTGCTAAATCTAGGAGACTACTGATCCGACTGACTGGGTTACAAGGGCTAGCAGAAATTGCTGAAGCCACAGGGCTGCAGAAACTTGGTTTTGTATTAGATAAAATTGTCAACGATCAACGCGGTGACATCCGTAGAGCAAACGAAATAGTCAAACGTGAAATAGATAAAATTATAACTTGGACAAATAGCGTTAGTCCTGAGATGAAACAAACTTTGGACCGTTTGATATACAACGACAAGTATGGCGCTACGATATACCAAGTAGACCCAACAAAAGCTCGTACTGAATACTCTAAGTTCTGGTTAAAAAACACAGTCACGGGCAAGCGTATAGCGTACAATGATAAGAAGGCCCGTGATGCAGAAGTAAAACGTCTTAATTTTGAAGCCAATAAAGGCAAAGACAAAGCTGATAAAATAAATATTGCCTTTAGGGATGGCAACCGCGATGAAACCAAACTGGAAGTATGGGACGAGCAGCGTGCAGATTGGAACGCCTTAGAGAAAAACGGTGGGCAGAAGGCTTATCTGGATATGCGTAACCACTACCGCACACAATACGAAAAGATGCGCGACGTTGTGTTTGGTGAGATAGATAGCCTTATGGGTGACAAAACTAAAGAAGCCAAGAAACTAAAGAACGAGGTGTACGCTAGGTTGTTTGATAAGACCACACTAGATGTGTATTTTCCCTTGGTGCGCGAAGGTACATATAAGTTAACATACGCTGCTAAAAACCCAAGCTCTGACAGAGAAGCTCTTATCGTGCGTATGTTTACCACGGCACCAGAACGAGACGCAGCGGCTAGAAAAATAAAAAACAACTCTGCGTTTACGGGTGTTACCACTGAAGATGGGGAACTAACACTAGCTACATTTAGACAAGCTCCAAGCAATTCTTTTGTAAAACAAACGCTAGATGCCTTAGACGCAAACGGTGTTGACAATGACGTACAAGAGCAGATTATGCGGTTGTTTATAGATACACTGCCCGAAACATCTTTTGCTAAGTCACTACAGAAACGTCAAGGTACGCCGGGATTTATTCAAGATTCAGTCTTTGCTATGAAGTCTAAAGCGTACGATCTAGCAGGGCAGACAGAGAAACTACGCACCTCTGCCAAACTACGGGCCTTCCAAAGAGAAGTTCTTGGCCGAAAAACTCCCATTGACGCTGTGCAGGGCAAAGGTATTACAAATAGAGCTGCACAATCTTTACGCGCACCGTTTGAGGAAGTACAAGCGGAACTATTGGACCGCGCACAGTTCGCAAGCGAAGGCGCTCAAAACAAAAATCTTGAAGCCATAGGACGTAGGCTTAACCAGACAGCATTTATCGCAACTATAGGTTTTAACGCTTCGTCCGCATTAGTAAACTTATCGCAAGTGCCTCTGTTTGTGCTGCCCTTCTTGGGCGCTAAGTATGGGTACGGCGCTGCCTATACAGCGGTAAAAGAAGCTGGCACGTTAGTAGGTGGTTCTAAAAACTCGTTGTTAAATAACTACGATATACGTGATGATGGCGTGCTTGTAGTCAAAAAAGATATTCCCCCTGAACGTAAAAAACAATTAGAAGAACTTAAACCCTTAGTGTCCGAAGCCATGCAACGTGGACAACTTGGACAGGGGTATCTTGCGGAAGCTCTTGGTTTAGATGAGTCGGGTCGCATATCCAGAAGTGGTAGGGCAGGCACTGCTATGGATAACATTTCAGTTTTATCTGCGTACCTGTTTAACCATGGGGAGCAGTTTAACCGCCAAGTAACGCTTGTCACGTCTTATAGATTAGCTTTGCAGGCCGTAGGCAAAGACCCCAAAACAAAAAATTTACCTTCCGCTCAACGTGAGCAGCTTGCCGCAGAACAAGCCATACGAGAAACTCAAGAAACGAATGGTGGGTCATTCTTAGAGACAGCGCCACCCATAGCACGTCAAGGGTACGGACGTGTCATGTTTATGTACAAGAGCTACGGGCTACAGATGTACTACAGCATGTTTAAAGCAGCCAAGATTGCAATGGACAGCGACAAAGGTAAGTTATTCGGTAAGGATGGGTCGCCCGAGCGTAAAGCCGCTGTAAAACAACTGTTGGGGCTACACGGTACGGCGTTGTTCTTTGCAGGTATACAGGGTATTCCACTGTACGGTGCCGTGCAGATGATGGCCGACTTATTCTTCCGTGATGATGAAGAGGATGATTTTGACACTATTGTGCGTAAATACGTAGGTGAGGGCTGGTATAAAGGCGCTATCACTGAGTTTGCTGGCATAGACGTAGCTAGTCGAACCGCGTTGACAGGGTTACTACTGCAAGAAAACCGCTTTAATAATGATCCGTCTTTGGAAGAACAACTTGGACATTATCTTGGCGGCCCTGCGTTTAGCGTAACCAAAAGGATTTTACGTGGTGGTCGAGACATACTTGACGGTGAGTTTAGTCGAGGCATCGAAAGTCTTTTGCCTGTGGCTGGAACAAATTTTTACAAAGCTACGTTCGGTAGGTACGCCCAAGAAGGTGGCGCGTTTACACGACGAGCCGATCCAATATACGATGACATAACAGGCGGTGAGTTAGTAGCGCAGATACTTGGTTTTCCCCCAACCGAATATACATTCCGCCAAGAACAAAATCAAAATAGCAAACGTATAGATATAGCTGTTAATAAAAAACGTTCAAAGCTACTGAAAAAATACTATGTGGCTACCCGTGTAGGAGACTATGAGGCTGCTAATGACGTAAACAAAGATATGCTTGCGTTCAGTAAACGGCACCCAGAAGCAGCCATAGATGGCGAAACTATAGATCGGTCTATGAAACAACACATGAAAACATCGACTGAAATGTACAACGGTGTAACGCTTAGTTCGCTGTACCGCGATACGTTAGAACAGGGGCGCAGGGAGTATAAGCAATAAAAAAAAACCCCGCTAAAGATCAGCGGGGCCAGTCAGGAGGAGAACGACAAGTCAGAACCTGCCACGGCAACTATATCACACCGTCCTCCAGATGCGAAGCCCAAACATATTATTTTCTATACGCACGCGAGTTTCGGTCTTCCACCCTTTTAGCTCTGCGATTTTTTCTGTTTGCTGCTTTGCCTTCACAGTGTCCACACAAGGTACAAACACCGACGCTCCGACGACCATAACCTCCCAGTCTACTATGACCTTAACTTTGTCGGGGCTTAAATCATCAATCCGTAACGGTTTTTGGTACACTGCCCAGCCCTTCTAATTTCACCGCTACTGCCCGTGTTGCAGGTAAGTTAAAGTTAGTGCCTTTGGTTATACGCATTGTAATTTTTTTAGCCCCCATCTGCTGCTCCATACCTGCCAATGTACTTGTGTAGTCCAGCTTCTGTTCACCGAGCCACGTCTTAAAGTATTTTGGCACTATGTATAACATTTCAGTGTCAGGCTCAAAACGAGCTACAAGCATACGTGGGTCTTTCTCTGGTACGACCATAGAGGTTATACCTTCTGCGTTGCGTCCACTTTCCGTGCTCTTGATTTTCAGTATGTTACCCCAGTTTTCAGCCGCAAACTCTGTTACCAATGTCTGCACGGACGCTGTGCTATCGTCTACAAAAGCCTTAACTGTGGTCAACATAGATACAACCCACTTATACAATTTCTTTAAATCGTAGTTAATTATACCTGCTTCTTTTGCTACCGAAGCCCCCGTCAATATAGCCGCACAGCCACCAGACCAGAAACGATTTACGTTAGTTAACCCTGCCGCTTTGTCTACCTTGCTCTTAATAAGTTTGTATCTAGCGGCTATCTCTTCTTTGTTTTTTATCACGTGCTGCACGTAGGTAGGTCCGAAGTGGCCGTAATTATTCTGTACGTCACGGAATAGTGCTTCACCTACCAACGGGTCTACTACAACCAACGGCATGTCATCCACTCGTAGCTCTAACAGTCGTTGCATCTCGGCTTTCACATCACCTTTTGCTATTTGCATCTGCGCATAAAAACTTACGTTACCCGTAGAAAAAGCTATCAGTCGCCATGGCTTACCTCTAACACGTTCCATGTTGCCACCACCTGCCATGCGGTTCTTCTGTTTACCTTCAGATAGTTGGTACGCATAGTCTGACACAGCTTGACCTTTAGTGTTCGTCATCTCGTCAGTGTTCAACATAAGGTTGTGCATTACTTCCGCACGGTTCATGCGAGAGTTGTCTGTGTCTTTTTTTGTTAATGTCAACGGCGCAGGGTCACCCCATATAGACGTACCTGCAAACATAGCAGTGGTCTTACCGCCACCTGTCTCTCCAAACAAATTCACGCCCAAACTGTACAGCCCCGTCAGTGGCATTAGCACCGTGCCAAAACCCCCACACACTGTAAACTGTTGTAGCTCCATACCTTCACGGTCGTAAAAGTCCAGTATCTCTTTGTTTCGCTCCATAGTGCCCTTGGGTTTAAAAGCATCAATAAGCCCTGCTGTTTTACTAGAGGGTGGGTTATATTCTATACCGTTGGCTGTAATAAGCTGATCGCCTAACACGAACTCATCCATAGTGTCATCGTCAGTCCAGCCAAACTGTTGGTGCGCTTCACTAGCGGTTGTTGTCTGTTGCAATTCATTAATCCATGCTGCTGTATATTTCATAAGTTTCTCCACGTCCGCGCCAAAGGCGGTTATGCCCTTCATCGCCATGTTCTTGCGAAAGTCTTCTTTAGACGTAATTGCGGTTAGTGGTATGGTAAACTCTCGCACCCCATCTTTGGGTAGATGCAGAGCAAATGCTACAACTTCACCTAACTCTACATCGTGTAGTCTGCGTGTAACATAAAAGTCGTAGTGGTATATGCAAATCTCGTCTGGGTTTCCGTCCGCGTCCTTAGTCCGTATGTACACCCCACCGTTCTGCCCACGAAAATATGGTTTAGGCAGCGTTGGTATTGTATGAATTTTTGGTGTCTTGGTTGTGATGTCCTCTACTATGTTATCGTCTGGGTCTGCTTCAACTACTTCTTTGGTCAACATCGCAGGAGTAGATATTTTACCTTTGTGTGGACATTTTGTGCAAGTGTCGGGATTATGCGTCTCAAACGTAGAACAAAAATGTGGGCCACCCGTGTCTTGCATCTTGCGTAGCGTAGCGTGAAAGTCATAGTCTTCGTGCTTGGACGACATCAGCACTGCTGCCTTGTCTCCATCTTTACATACGTTGGCTATGGATAACCCAGAGCGCCACATGTCGTGAGATATAGTTTTTTGATTAGATATTATGTAGCGTATCTGTTCGCAACCTGTGCCGTTCCGCAGCCTATCAAGCATACGTTTAAAGCTACCCTGTTGGCTCTTATTCATAGCATCTTGAAATGCACTTACAGCGCTGTTAGGCGAATATCGCTTGGGTACTGGTATCGGCGCACCCCCCAGCAACTCTGAAAAAACATCGAAGTCTACCGTAGTCGGCGTAGATATGCCGTAAAAATCGACAGGCAAAGGCGTATCGTATTTATAATTACGTGTCTTAGGTACACGTAGTATACTAGCAGCATCCGCTGTACGCGCAGGGTCTGCCTTGGGAAACAATACTTTTAACCGCGAAGCTACAGGCCACCAATCGTCTCTACATACTGAGTTGGATAGTATCCAATACACATGTACGCCACGTCCCGAGTTAACAAGCGTAGGTGTAGGTAACTCGTACTCATCACAAAAATCTTTTAGTTCATCTATCGCGGCTTCTTGCGACATAAATTCTTTGTCGGGGCCACAATCTAAATCTAAGAAAAACGACTTCATCCACTGCACGTTGTCCGCTTTGCGTGAATTTGTGTTCTCAAAGGTTCCCATAGCAAAGAAAGCGTTCCACCCGTTTGCGCTTAAATCGTTAGCGGCATCTATAACGTGATCTACGGACGGGTAAAACTTCTGTTGTATTTCTGGGTCTCTTTGCCCTTTAATGGTGCGGTTGGCCCACACGCAATAATTACCCTCATGCGCTAACACAAGGTCTAAAAATCTTTTCGTTTCCATTGTCACCACTCATCATAAGGTTAACCACGGCCACATAAGCAGCCGTGGTAGGGAACATATTAATCGTCCCAGTTTTCTATGATGGCCCCAAGCTCTACCTCATCTGAAGCTGGCGGCGGTGTTGTTGCTTTTTTAGCAATCTTTTTCACTGGCGCTTCTTCGTCAAAACCCGTACTAGCCATGTCATCCAAGACGTTATTGCTCTTAGTAGGTTTTGATGATGCAGCAAACGGGTTCGTGTCGTCAATGGTAAAACCACCTTCAACCTTACTAAATGGGTTACGTATTTCCATAGGAATAAGATTAATCACCTGCACGGCTTTAAGGCGCAGCGATACGCTTTGCTTACCACCGAAATCATAAGGTATTAACTGCACGCAAACATTTACAGTGCTGCCCGTTGTTAATTGAAACTCGTCGGGCATTGTGTTGCCTTGAGAATCAAATTGTATAGGCTTGCTGGTTACCTGACCCTTATACGCGCCTTTTATTACTGACTTGTGCGTGTACGTACCGTTGTCATCTTTGACAAACGGATTAGCCAACTTGGGTTCCCAAGCATCACCTTTGTTAGCATCGTATGCAGCCTTCATCTGCATAAACAGTGCTTTGGCTGTGTTCTCCTTCATGCGAAACGCAATAGAAAACTCCGCATTTTGATCGCGTGGATTACACGGAACGCTACGTTTTACTTTTTGGTCATAGACATACGTCTGGTCAAGTTTGGGCCATAACGCTTCCACGTTCTCAATGATATATTGTTCTGCCAATGTTATTCTCCTTCTGGCTTATACGTCTTCGTCAGCGTTGAAATCAAATTCTAGCTGCTCTTCCATAGGCGTCTCATCCACATCTTGTGCAGTTTTTGTTAACGCCTCTGTTACTGAGGTTTTGTTAAACCGATACGTGTTACCGATTTTTATGTACGTGTCTTTAGGGACGTGTCCCTGTCGTACCCACGCACGGATAGTAGAGATTGATACAGCAAAATGTTTTGCCAAATCCTCTATTGGTACGAATGGTTGTGCCATTATTTCTTCCTTACTGATATGACATACTCGGTATCTACGTTCATACCCTTGGGCATAACGTCTGGGTTTTCCTCTAAAAATTGTTTTACGTTAGTCTGGTTTAACCGCCTGTCCAAAAACTCGGGCACGTCATGCTCTTTTATAAAGCTGTACATTTGATCCCAATCACCAGTCCAATATTTGGTTTTAGTAGACCTAAAAAACAAACCTTCAGAGGTTCGTACGCTTTCAACACTGTGAGAATCACAGTAGTCTAATAACGCCTTCTTCAAGACATCCTGTTGGCGAACCAACGCTCCGTCTCTTTCTTTAAACTCCGCAGACAAAGACGCTCTTTCCGCCCTTATATTTATGTAAGCCTTTGTTAGCTTGTCCGCAGGGATGTCAGAACTTTCGCTCATCGCTCTCTCCTACAATAACGAGAATTACAATCTAGTAGTGTTTAGTAAGCTAGTCAAGTAGTTCTTTGTATAAATCTATCATTTTTGTGTGTACGTCTATTCTGTTATCAAGTAATGAGTAAACACGCTTTTCTACAGCAGAACCTTGTAGTTGTACAACAGTACATGGGTGCTTCTGCCCTGACCTGTGCACCCTAGCGTTTGCCTGTGCATAGATTTCTAAGGAAGGTGTCGGCCCCCACCACACCACAGTATTAGCTGCGGTTAATGTAACACCGTGCGCTGCCGATTGCGGCTGTATAACTAACACGCGTGGATTATCTGTTGTTTGGAAGCGTTTAAATATATCTGTACGTTGAGACACAGGCACATCGCCCCGTATCACGGCTGTGTTGATCCCGTCTTTGCGTAGCTTATCCACCAAAATATCTATGGTGTGTTTGAATGGCACAAAGATCAATACTTTCTGACTGCTCTCGTCTATGACTTCACGTAAAACTTTGTATCTGTGCTTGATGTCAAACTCTAAGGTGTCACCTTCGTCTGTGTACACAGCACCTGCGGATATTTGTAATAGCTTGTTCATAATGACTGCCGCGTTCACAGCGGTAACTTCGTCATCACCAACCTTCATAACCAGTTTCTTTTTTAGCGTGTCGTAGTATTTTTGCTGCTGACGTGTAAGCTCTACTTTTCGCTTAACGTATGTCATATCAGGCAGGTCAAGACATTCTTCTTTGGTAAACCGTATCGCAGGTTGTAACACCCTATACACAAGGTCTGTCGCTTCGGGTCTTACTATCCACCTAAACTGTGTAATCTTTGTCATAACCATGTCACGGAACGAACCAAAGAAACGTGGCACTGCATTTGTGTTAACTAACTTAGCCAAACCATACGCATCCAACGGTGACTGCGCGGCAGGTGTACCCGTCATCATCCATAACCACGTGTTATCATTGACGAGTTTGTTGAGTATCTTCCACCGTTTAGACTGCGCGTTCTTGTAGTGCGTAGCTTCGTCAACTACTATCAGATCGAATCCACCTTTCGCTATCTCTTCGGACACAATTTCTACACCGTCATAGTTTATTACCACAAAGTCTGCGCCTTGCTCTATGATCTGTTTGCGTTTATTTGATGCGCCATGAGCTATATCCACGCTACGGTGTGGAGCAAAGGTAAACAGGTCTTCACGCCATGCGCTATCCATAATAGACAAAGGACATATAACGAGCACACGTTTTATTTTACCTTGCTTCATCAGGTAGTCCGCAGCCCAGATAGCACTGGCTGTTTTGCCAGTACCTTGTTCATTAAAACAAAATGCTTTGCGGTTCATAGTCAGAAATGCAGCGGTCTTTTTTTGGTGCGAAAAGGGTGCATGTTTACCTGTCCACTTGTACTGTGTTTGAATGGGTGACGGTGCTTTGATGTTTAAGTTTCTAAGCGTGTGTATTTCGTCAACACCCCAGTTTACCAACACCTCGTTTTTACGTACAGCTTGGCTTTTAGGAATGACTTCAGTGACACGTTTTGGATTGCGTAGCTTTAGCAGCAACGCCTTACCGTCGATGATCTTCATGTAGTTCTCCTTTTAGGGAACTTCCCTAAATTACTTTTTCTTCTGGTAGTTACGCGCTCGGTTCTTGCTTGAACTCTCTATACGTATCCCATCTTTATTCTTGCCGCCCTTTACCAGAGCTTTCTTGTGGCTAACGTCCTTGCCCTCACGCTTGTCTGCTTTACCGTTACCGTTACGATCTGCGCCTTCTTTATCTACTTTGCGCCTAGCACGTTGGCGCTCCATACGGCGTTCAAAGGTTGCACTACCCACGGGGGCGTTAACTTGTTTCTTGCGCGGTTTCTTCATCAGTTGGCTCCGTTGTGAACACATTCGATTACAGGACAGTGGCGTCTACATAACCCGTTAGGGCGTGCGTTCCACACATCTTCGTCTGCGGATGTTTGCATTTGGCCGTACTTGCCTAACCACTTTTCCCACAGTTTGCCAGTATCATACCCCATGTAGGTATCTTTTACCAAGTTATTACTTATAACGAACAACAACCCAGCACGTATTTTTTTAAGCTGCGGATACCTAGCAAATAAGGCCAAAGCCATAAGTTCTAACTGACCTTTATCCGCGTACTTTGCTGACTTGCTTGTCTTATAATCTACCACCGTTGCGGTATCACCATCCATAATAACCAAGTCCGCTACACCACGAAACCACACGTCCTTTGCGTAGAAATCACAGTCTTCTAAGTTTTTAGTCAAACCCAATTTTATTTCGCACAACTTAACGCCCTTTTTGTTCTTCAAGGATGTTAGGAGTTTCTCCGCAAAACTAAACTTTGCGGGGACGGGTATGTCTTTACCAATAAAATCTTCAGCTACGGTATGAAACGCCGTGCCGTACAAAGTCGCCTCTGTTTGTTTAAACGGTATCTCTTTCAAGATATGTTTGTGGTAATATTGCTTGGGGCATTGATCGTAGTCTTTAATCTTACTAAACGACCACGGCGCTACTTTAGCTGTCACTCACATTCTCCGTATGATTTACCTGTGCCACTCTCACAGGTTATAGGTAGACCTTCAGCCCAGTGAGGCGTTTGGCTCATACATTCTTCCATATATGTTCGCGCTGCGGTCAGTTCTTCGTCGGGCACACATATAATAATTGAATCGTGTACAGTTAGCACAGCTTTGTATTGCTTGGCAAGCAACAACATTTGATGCCCTATGATACAACGTGCAATAGCTTGACACACGTTCTCCACAACTTTACCGCCATAAATTCTGTTTGGACCTTTTCGGGTTTTGTAAGTGTACTCTGTACCACTAGTAGTTTTCTCTACAGCTAACCCATGATAAAACATAGGCAGACCAGAGGGTAATATTATAGCATTGTTACGTGCGTTTACTTTCAACACGTCCTCGCGCCCAAACTGCACGTTATCTCCACGCTGCATGTGTTGTATCATGTTGTTTGCATCGACCCATAGCTGGCTGATTGCTCCGTTGGTTTCGCGGTATATATTTATGATGCGCCTAGCCTCGTCTAGTTTTATATCCACATCCATCCCTGCCAACTGCGCTTGGAATTTCACCGCGCCCATGCCGTAACCAGCACCGAGAATTGTAGTCTTACCCACAAACCGTTGTGACTTACTTACCTCATCTGTTGGTACGCCATATATAGCAGACGCCATGTGTTTGTATACGTCTTCGCCTTTATCAAACTGGTCAACTAAATCATCTTGCTCTGCTAACCACGCCAACACACGGGCTTCGATTTGCGAACTATCACAGTCTATTAGAGAATGACCTTCGGGAGCCACAATGCTGCTCTTTAATTTCTTACCGTTAGGCCCACGGCTGGGTAGGTTCTGCAGATTGATCTTGTCATCGCCACCCCACCTACCTGTGTGCGCTGCATAATATCTTACAGGTACAGGCAAGAGGCCACGTCCTGCTATATCTATAAAACGCTGCGTCCTAGTTTCTTCCAGCGTGCTCTTCAAGCCTAGTCTTGCTGATACCAGTGCTTGCACTTTGTCGTCTTCGTGCACCGCCAACGCTTTAAACTGCTCATCGTTTTTGGCAAACGCAAACGTCTCTTTATCCGTGGTGGGGCTAATCTTCATCGGTGGAGTTACACCTAAGTTTTTAAGCAACTCGGCAAACTTCGGATTACTCATCAGGTCTTTCTTGTCAGTTAAACCTGCGTCCTCTAACAACTTATCCTTACGCTGCTTAATATCATCCAAGTGCGAGGTCAGCAGGTCAACGTCTAATTCTAGTGTGGGGTCAGTATACATCTTCAGCGTGTGGTTTATCAGGCGTATCTCCGACTTTGGGAACCTACGCGACATCAAACGGAACAGTTTATATGTTAACTCAACATCGTTGATGCAGTAATCCCCGTAGGCTTCTAACTCTTCGGTTGTGAAGTCTTCGCGTCGTTTTCCAAGTGCATCAAGGACTTCCGTGCCTTTAACTCCAATATCGTATCGTTCAGATAATGCTTTGAGACTAGCGCTAGCTTCAGTGCCATGTAGCGCACGGGCGATACACAGAGTATCAGCGTACATCCGAGGACAAATACCAAAACACCAAGACAGGATAGCACCGTCAAACATAGTATTGTGGGCAAGTACCATACTGTCAGTCCAATCGAACGTGCCAAGATACCTAGCGATTTGTTGTTTTGTTCCACTTGCCCACTCCGTTGGTTTATTGTTTACTTTGATAGCCACGCCGATCACCTCAAAAAGAGGGTCACGGACGTAGGCTTCTGTCGTTAACTTACGCAAGGAATAAACCTTGTCGTAGTATGTTTCAAAGTCTAGGGTTATAAGGTCCACTAGTGGTTACCTGCTATCTCACCGCCACATGCCATATAACCACACGCGTCTACCCAATTATCAGGATGCTTTGGGTTAGAATGAATACGAGCTACCTTCAGCAAAGCCATCATTACAGCAACATCTTTACTGGTAATGATTAAGTCAAAGCCCAAATAAGCAGTCCACAGGTCAGAGATACGTTGAAAGTTATCTTCCATGTCGCCGTGGTCTGCCGCCCGATCTTTGGTGACGTACTGTTTGGCTGTGTCTAATATACCACCCCGTGTTACTTGACGTACATCAACTGGGGGTTGAGCTAACACTTCTCTCGGTGTTCCGATCTTGGACATGAGTTTATGCACATAGCTCACGGATGAGTTAGTTTCTAATGCTATCTTCCTCGTAGTAGCCATAGGGTGCTTTACCTTATACGCCCATACTTTTTCTTGCTTCTTAGTCATCTTCTTAGTCATTTAGTTCTCCTTGGTTTCTTCTCTAGGAAGGTTATAGCGAGATTTAATTTGTATTACGGACTTGTCCGAAACTTGCAGCACCTCGCTTATGTTTTGAATAGACATATTTAGTTTTAGCATACGGTCTACCATTTTTGCTTTTTCGGTAAGCTCTAATTTAGGGCGTCCACCTTTTTCACCATAGGATGCGCCCTTCCTACCGTTTCTAGCGTTGTAGCTACCCGTCATTTCACGCAACTTGGGGTTAGCGGCCATATCTTTTTTTGTTTGCTGCTCCCAACATTGTTTGTATAGCTCTTCGTAGCCCACGCGTTCACGTTCATTCATAGTGTGTCACCCTTATAGCTAAGAAATACCTAAAGCCACCAAGGTCATCACTGTGGGGTAAAAACGTCACTATATCCCCTGCCTTGGCTTTGGCTTTTGTTGTAAGCCCCATAATTGATAAGAGTTTATCGCCCCGTGGACGTCTATACATGCGTAACGCTGACGGTGTAATATTTTCGTCTTTGTCTATAAGCAACGCTTTAAACACGCAGCGTTCACCGTTATTAATGTCTGTGTAGTTAACAGGTAGGTGTTCTTTTGCAAACGCGACTACCGATTTATTTGCATCCATAATGCTCTTGTTCAGCATACGTTGCGTTACCTTTATCTTTGCTTCCATTGCGTTCTCCTTTATATGTCGTAACCTTTTTTACGTAGGTCATCTTTAAATTTGTGTAGTTCGTTACGTGCCACCCAAGCGTCTTGCCCTACGGACTTACCACTGTCTCTAACACGTATTAAATCATCCATCCTACGGACTTCGTTTTGCAGAAACTTTAGCTCTGCCTGTAATGCAGGTGTTATTTTCATTTGCTCTGGTCCTTATGTTGCCCTGTGCAACTAACACAGGGACTAACCTTATCGCGGTTTCTTCGGTGTAGTCATGGGGCGAAAGGACCGCTCACAACGCATGGAGAACACGTCGGAGCAGAGAAAAATCCCACCTACACTGCTGCGGTTAATAGCTCTCCAGCTTGCCACTCACAGCTTGGCAACTACGTTGGATAAATTCACCGTCTGATGTATCCTATGCCCACCAGCAACCAACTTATGCACATCGTGCATGTTGGCCTCATTAATAACCAAGTCAAACCCACCTGCGGTTCGTATGTCGTTCAAGTTTTTTTCCTGCAAAGGCGTGGGCTTGTTGATACCAGCTTTGCACTCAAACCCAAAAAACATACCCTTGTAACATCCTACAATGTCAGGCACGCCACTCTTACCGTATCCGCCAGTGGCAGGGTAAAAGTAATACGCGCCCATAGCTTTAAGATGCTTGACCACGGTCTTTTTAACTTTAGCTTCGGGTGTCATTGTCGTTCTCCATTTTAGGGAAGTTCCCTATTTATTTTACTACCCAATACAAGTATGGGCCAATCCTACAACCTACACCCTCTACATCATTAGGTGGCGGTGGTACGGGCAACATAGCCAATGCTGCCAGCCGTTCTTGTACCCATGTTGGTAGTGCTCCCACAGATTTATAATCACTCTTTAGTTCCGTGTCAACACTATCTGTGCCAAAACATTGTACCGCGACAGTTTTAGTGTCAAACGCTATCTCTACGCGGTACGTTCTATCATCCACGTAACTCACGTGGTAGTATCTTCTGTGTAGAAGTAGAACATAGCGTCACTAGCTTTGTACCCAACGTCCTCCACAAACTGCTTGTCTGCACACATACCCATCACGGCTATCTTACCTTGCAACTCTTCGTCCACATCCTTCATAAGTAACGTGGAAACTTCAACTTGAGCGCTTGTCCATCTAGTGTTGTGGTAGTTGTACATGTCAGCGATTGCCACTTTGTCCATACACTGCTTACCAAATTTCTCGTACACACGTATGAAGTCCATGGGTAGCATACCTCGTTTGGGGAACCTGTCAGCAATCTTTTTCTTAGCTATAACATCTTCCATCTTGGTATGTACCTCGGGCGAAAACGCGTGTCCGCTTTGAAATATACTTATCAATTCTCGTACAGTATCCCCTCTGCCTTTACTTACTTTGTAGCTATCGCTGAAACCCAATGCTTCAAGACTAGCGGTATACGCGTCGTACGCCTCATCTTTTACCCTGTGCACGTTACCTCTCACTAGTGCTGATGCAGCATACGAAACCTCGGAAGGCGAATAGCTTCGTAGCTCTGCCCCTGCGTATTTTACTGCTGTACCCATATTAAGTGCCATACGCATATAATGCTGTTCTTTACCTTCGGAGTACTTACAGTTATCTATATCCCGTGAATACACCACGTACTTGTGTTTGCCGTTTTTGCTGGTCTGGAAGTCACCATAGCCAATCCAGCCTAGTACATACGGATCATCGTCCATGTATACATACGCGGTGTTGGAAGTACGTACCATGGTCTTAGCTCCACGCATTGCTCGTTCAACCTCACGTCGAAAGGTCCAAAGCTCCATAGAATGTATGCCTCGCGGATCGTCGTGTGGATGGTTGATTGTATTGTTTCTGGCGGAGTGCTTCTTAGCTTCCTCTAGTGTTATGTTCTGTATACCCATAATGTTTTACCCTTTCACGGTTTTAGTAAAGTTACATACCCTGTTTATCTTTGTATTGTATTGCGCCACCACGTTCCCTGCGTTTGGGTCACCTCGCATATGCCACTTATAGTCAGTGTCATTCAGCAGGTAGTAAGCTAGATGCAGGCGTAGTGGGTGATCCTCATTTTTTATTACCTCGCGTGTTGTTTTCCAGTTATCTACAAATACGCCTAACATACTCCACTGGCCCCAGCGACTTGTAGGCATGTGTTCCTTTAGTTCGTTACGCATACGCTCTTCATAATCCCTGTCACCTTCGGGCAGTAGAGGGAACATAGTGAACGCCCACTCTTTAAACGTGGCAAGCTCGGCCTTCAGCTTGGCTTTCGCGTCTTTGTTTACAACCACTCTTGGGGCTTTCGGTATCGGCTTACCACCGTGTGAAAGATATGCGTCGCCAGATGTGATAAAGAATGACAGAGCCGTGCCATCATCACGTGAACTCCAAGACGTGTTCCATCTGTTAGGGCTATGTGGCACGTCACACGCAGCGACAGTTATACTTTTAGCCAGATAATACTTGCCAGCAGCAGGGCCACCACACAATATGTACTGTTTGCCGTTTTCTATGCGAAACGTCAGGTGGGACGGTATGCACCGCTGTAAGAAACTATACCTAGACATGTGAGCGCCTTGCCCTGTGCCATTACGTATCGTCACTGTCTCCGTACCGTTTTTATGTTTGCGCCACACGATAGGAGCCAGCTTCTCGACCTCGGCTTCAGTCGGTCCTCTGCCGTACAACGCTGGGTTACGCCGCATATGGTCTGTGACTTTATCTGCTGGAATTGCGGTTTTGACCCCGTTTACCATGGTGTAGAAGTCACCCCAACAATACCCGAACACATCGTCACCGCTGTAGTACCCATCCATAAGCGCGTAACAGTTGTCGTTGATCTTTTTAATGCGCTCGTATTTGCGCTTGCGATCACCAAGGGGGCGTATGTCTTGCTCTAACGTATGACACTTTGATACCAGAGGTTTAGTGTTATTGTACCACGAAGCGACTTTATCGAACGTGTCCAGTTGGCGGTTCATGTATGACATAACCATTATTTGTTCTCCATGTTTTTAGGGAAG